>SDBV01002235.1_pt1 | contig 28986 bp, 16 predicted proteins | sample 2277081 | NCBI WGS metagenome assembly SDBV01 (sample SAMN10402039, study PRJNA504765) | marine sediment metagenome | isolation source: marine sediment core GS10_PC15, 223 cmbsf | place: Arctic Ocean: Southern Knipovich Ridge | collected 2010
GGTGCAGGGTCGCGGCCTGCGCGACCGGAACATCGAATCTTATCTGCTGGCCATGGATCCCGAAACCGGCAAGACGCTCTGGCAACAAGCCCGCCCCAGTCGGGCGGTCGCCGAATCGCGGGACTCGTTTGCTACGCCGACCCCCTTTAGCCACCAAGGGACCAGCCAGATATTGATCGCCGGCGGCGACGCGCTTACCGGACACGACCCGGCCACGGGCAAGGAGATGTGGCGCTGGGGCACCTGGAACCCGTCGCGGATCGGGCATTGGCGGCTGGTCCCCTCGCCGGTCGCCGGCGATGGTGTGATCCTGGCCTGCGCTCCCAAGCGCGATCCGATCTACGCCGTCAAGGCCGGCGGGACCGGCGTGCTCGACGACGACGCCCTGGCCTGGGTCAGCCGCGAGGTGAGGGAGGTCTCCTCCGACGTTCCCACCCCCGCCTTCTACGACGGCGATTTCTTCGTGCTCTCCGACGTGCGGGGTTGCATCTCCCGCGTTCAACCGCGAACGGGCAAGGTGAAATGGACCGTGGCCACACCGGGGCGGACCAAGTACGAAGCCTCGCCGCTGGCGGCGGACGGGAAGATCTACCTGATCAATCACGCCGGACAAGCCGCCGTGCTCGGCGCGGCCGACGGCGAAGTCCTCAACGTGATCCCCATGGACGAGCCGACCGACGCAGAAAAGGTCCGGGCATCGATCGTTGCCGCCTACGGCCAGTTGTTCATCCGCACCACGCGCACGTTGTACTGCGTGGGCGCGGCGAGATAACAGCCCTGAGACGTGACCCGGGGGAGCAAAAGTCCCTCCTCTCTGTTGCCGGCCGTTCGCGTGCCGAGGGCTTCGGCGGACTTGCCGAAGTAGGGCAAGCGTCAGGTCATTAGTTCTAGAATGCGAAGCCGTGACCGCTTACGTTGCCGTGCCCAGATGGTGTCAGCACGACAAGGACTGGGACAGGCCCCCATGGTGAGCCAAATACCGTTCTGATTCTTGTCGTTTCCGATACAGGATCCCCGTCAAAGACGGGATCCCCGGGAACGTCAACAAAAATGGTCGCGGCCTGAGCCTCGATCCTTCCGTTCGGAGTCAAGACGAGAGTGGCAGGGCCAGTATACCACCCTCCGGCCAGGAAAAACACGACGAAGGCATCTTTGTGGGTCAGTACGAAGGCCCCGTCATCCCCGGCTAGAGCTTGCGACTGGAGCAGCACAGAAAGTAGAAATACGACCGCAATTACGCTGGCAATCCTGGTTTTTTTCATCTGATCACACCTTTTTTTTGTTAAGTGAAACTTCCGCGTCAAGTGAGACGTTGCACGACCGCCGCTTCGGTCTTGCGTGTCTTGCGATACCCCGAGGTAGAGTCAAGCAGCCTCATGTTCCCGGCTCGTGCTGGTAGGGAAACACTCGGGCGGAGGTCTCGCAAGGCGCAGACCAACGCGGGCGTCACCCGACAAGACAAAAAGGCCATCTTGCGTGCATTGCCGCATGAGACATTCCCGTTGAAATGAAAGCTTCGTCAGTACACACTACCCAAACGCGTCCTGGGGCCCATTTTCTGCATTTTCGCAGATGAATACCCGACTTGCAACACCTGGGTGGATTCTGCTTGGCGAATTGACTACTCCGTTTGACATTATAGGGCCCGCGGAAACCACCTCTAGGACTGGTGCCAGCCACCCCACAGATACGAAGTGCGACAAAGTCAGTCCTTTGACGAGCCGTCAAGACACACGACGTGGCCGTCGGTGGTCGAAACGTAGAGCCGGCCATGGGCCGCGATCAGGCCGTCGAAGACCGGTGGGGCATCGAGTTGGTATTCGGCCAGCTTTTCTCCGTCGTCGGCCGCCACGATCCATAGCTTCGCGGCCCGGCGGCCTTCCAGCGCGGCCAAGGGGTCCTGCGGATCGACCACGTTCGGCGACCCGGCGGCAAACAGCTTCCCGCCCGCCAATTGTCATGTGCTAAACGGCTAAACGTCAAGGCGGTTTTGGTGGGCAGTGCCCACCCTACTTTCTACGCGTCTCCGTCTACCGGAGTCGGTCTGCCGGGAATGACCGCTGAATGCGGTACAAGTCGGTAGCCCACAGACCGAAACACTAGCAACGAGCCAGCAATAACCATGAATTCCAGCATGGTCATGGCGCTCCACAAGGCATATTCGGCAGCACCTCCGTCGAAGTAGTACGCGAACAGGTTGCCGATTGTCAGTACCGCGAACAAGGCCACCACGAGTCGGGACATCGGTTTTCCTGTTCCCAGACATACCCAGACTGCAAGCAAGGTAGGGGCGATGAGGAAAGCGATCATCAGCACTCCAGGAATCGCGATGTGGGCAACAGCAGAAACAGAAGCGGGGCTGGAGAGAACCATGCCCCGGACCGTGCCGAGCGGGCGGAACAAGTGGGCCGAGGCAAGTAGCACGGACAGAACCAACATCCCGACGAGCATGTGGCTAATGGAGAATTGCAGCTGCGAACCGGCCGGAGGAACCTCCGTCGCGAACAGCACGAGTCGTCGGTAGCGCATTCGCACCACCCACAACGGCACCGCGACGCTGATGATCGCGATTATAGCTCCCATCGCGAGGACCGCCAGGAATTCCAGATCGAAAAAGTGCAACAGCGGGCGGGCCGCAGTGGTTATGATCTCTAGGAAGGTAGGGATGATTACCGGCACAACGGCCACGGGCAAACGCAGAAACCAGCGTCCCCTGCCGAACCCGACCCAAATGCCCAATAGACCAATCTGACCGCCCCACGCGCTCATCTTCACGAGCGCTTCCCACTCTGGCCTCGGGTTCATTGGAAACAACCAAACGGCAGCAAGGCCGGCAACGTGCGCTAAGACAAGCAGTGCGATCGCTCGCTTCCGCCGGCTTTGGCAAGAAAAGGGGGCAGGACTCATTGTTTTGTGTCTTCTGCGCTGGACGAACTCTCGGGCGGCCGCGAGGGCGGAGCGTTGACTCGAGCCCCAGACGACATGCCGTCGTTTCAACCCAACTTGCATCGCCCAGGGGACTGCCTCGCCGCAGGCAACGACGCACTGCATCCAACTTCTGCTCACTCAGCGGCTGATTGTCTCGCGCGAACGGTTGCTGGCCAATACGATCTTCCCAGTTTGGTTGGAAACCACGCGCTCGCCAGGCGCCGCGCCGACGGGCCCGCTCTGCCGGGTGTCGCCCCACTTGGCGCGGCGGTCTTTCTCGTGGTTGGCCCGATCGTGGAACACACCCTCCCGGGCCGGCTCGTGCGCACGGGCCGCATAGGCCTTCATCTTGCCGAGCACTTCGGGGTGCTTCCCGGCCACGTTGTTCTGCTCGCCGAGGTCCCGGCCCAGATCGTAAAGCTCCCAAGGCCCGTTCTCGCGAGGCCGAATCGCCTTCCATGAGCCCATGCGAACGGCCGCTTGCCGGCCGTACTCCCAATACAAGTATTCGTGCCGGGGTTGCTTCCGCCCGGCGGCGGCTTCGCCGAGCAGCTCGGGCACGATCGAGATTCCGTCGGTGTCCTGCGTCGCCGGCACGCCGGCAATCTCGGCCAGCGTCGGCAGCACGTCGGGGAAATACCAGAGCAAGTCGCTGATCCGGCCCGGCTCGATCTTGCCCGGCCAGCGGACCATCATCGGAATCCGCAGCCCTCCTTCATAGAGGTTTCCCTTGCCGCCGCGGAAAGCGTGTCCCGTCTTGGGATCCACGTTCGGGCCAAAAAAGCCGCGAGGGTGCTGCGGGCTGCGGAAGCGGTCCTGTCCGCCGTTGTCGCCGCAGAAGAAGACGATCGTTTGTTCGTCGAGGCCCAGTTCCTTGAGCAGATCGAGAATCTCGCCCACCTGGCGGTCGAGCATCGAGACCATGGCGGCGTAGCGTTTGGCTTCCTCCGGCCAGGGCTCGTCTTTATACAACGCCCAGGCCGGGTCGTCGTCGGGAATGTCGTACATCCCGTGCGGCGGCGTCACCGGCAGATAGCAGAAGAACGGGCCGTCTCGATTGGCGCGGATGAACTTCTCGGCCTCCTGAACGATCACGTAGTGCGAATAGGTCTGGCCGCTGCGTCCGCCGCGATTTCCGGGCAACACCAACTCCTGGCTGTTGCGGATGATGTAGGCGGGATAGAAGCTGTGGGCATGGACCTGGTCGTAGTAGCCGACAAAGACGTCGAAGCCGTGTTTCTCGGGCACTCCGGTCGAGCCGCGTCCGCCGCAGCCCCATTTGCCGAAACCGCCGGTGGCGTAACCGGCCGGCTTGAGCACCGAGGCGATCGTCGCTTCCCCCGCACGCAGAGGAGTTCCGCCGTCGTTCTTTCGCACCGAAGCATGGCCGGCGTGCTTGCCGGTCATCAGGCAGCAGCGCAACGGAGCGCAGACCGACGAGCCGCTCAGCGCCTGCGTGAAGCGGATGCCTTCGGCCGCCAGGCGATCGATGTTGGGCGTCTTCAACTGCGAATGCCCCATGCACGACAGTTCGTAGTAGGCCAACTCATCGGCCATGATGTACACGATATTCGGCCGGCGTGCTTCGGCCCCGGACGCAACCGCGGCAGTCGCAACCGTGGCGACCGCAACCAGAGCCAGTATGAGCGGCGCGATCGCCGACGGAGTCGCCTCCCACATGAGTTGCCGGGCGTGAAATCGTTCGGTGCAATACATCTTTGGTTTCCTCCGAAATCGGGATGGGTACTCGGCCGGATTGTCAGTCTAGCTTACGGGCCGTCGCGAAACAAGTTGTGGGAGGCGACTCCGTCGGCGATTGTGGGAGGCGACTCCGTCGGCGATTGTGGGAGGCGACTCCGTCGGCGAATCCGAATTCCGCTGTCAACATCGATCGAGCTCTTCTGCCCGGTTCGGTTGTTGACGTTCTCAGATAGCGTACTCCGGCGGCCCGGGAGCGTCGAACGCCGGCGGGGCAGGCGGGCCGTCCCACCCCCTGTTGCGTTGCGTTGGGACCGGAGCATATAATAGAGCCGTGCGCTTCGGGGCACGTCCCACCTGCAACCCACCTGCCGTCAGTCCCATCTGCGAAAGGGTCCTCCATGTCCAGGCGTCTTTCCCTTCTCGTCGGCTGCGCATCGCTCTGTTTGTCGCTTCCGGTTCTTCTTCCACCCACGACGGCGGCGGAACGAGGAAAGACGGATTCACCCCTGCCGGCAGTCAACGTGGCGAGCCTGCGGCTGGCCGTCGAGGACATGGCCAAAACCTTCGGCGACCGCTACGACGGCGGCCGGTACCTGAAGCAGATCGAGCAGTTCGAGCGGAAGATCGCCGAGTTGGAAACCGCCCGGGCCCGGGGTGACGGTAAACCCGACGCGGAGATTCCGCAACTCGTCGAGGACCTCGTGCGATTGCAGCGAGAGGCCCTGCTGGCCAATCCGCTGTTGGACTTCGACAAGCTGTTGGTGCTGCGACGGAATTTCGGCGACGCCGCCACCAAGGTGATCAGCACGTCGTTGGGCATGCCGAGCCTCAACTCCCATACCCACGACACGATCCGCCATCGCGGCTGGGACAACGAGATCTGCGTCCTTTCCGAGCTGCGCGGCCAGGGGAAGCTCACCTCGCTTTACGGGCCGCCGAACCAGGAGATCATCTGCGAGATGGACCTACACTTCGACGGCCGGCGGCTGATGTTCTCGTCGATCGGCACGCACGACCGCTGGCAGCTCTTCGAGATCAACACCGACGGCACCGGCCTGAAGCAGCTCACGCCGGACGACCTGCCCGACGTCGATTTCTTCGATTCCTGCTACTTGCCAAACGGTAAGATCGCCACCACGTCGACCGCGCCGTATCAGGGGCTTCCCTGCGAGAACGGCGGCAAGCCCATGGCCTGTCTCTACCTGCTCGATCCGGCCACCATGGACCTCCGCCAGTTCACCTTCGAACAGGACAGCGACTGGTGTCCGACGGTGTTGAACAACGGGCGACTGCTGTACCTTCGCTGGGAATATACCGACATCCCGCACTATTTCTCGCGGATCCTGTTCCACTGCAACCCGGACGGCACCAACCAGGTGGCCTACAGCGGCAGCAACTCGTGCTTCCCCAACGCGTTTTATTTCGCCCGGCCGATTCCGCAGCATCCGACCAAGGTGGTGGGCATCGCCGGCGGACATCACGGCATCTCGCGATCGGGGCAGATGCTGATCCTCGATCCGGCCCGGGGACGCCAGGAGGCCGACGGCGTGGTGCAGACCATGCTCAAGCGCGGGCAGGAGACCGAGCCGATCATGGTGGACCGTCTGTTCAACGGCGTCTGGCCGCATTTCCTGCATCCGTATCCGCTGAGCGAGAAGTACTTTCTGGTGGCCGCCAAGCTGGATAGCAACCAGAGCCTATGGGGGATTTACCTGATCGACGTGTTCGACAACATGACGCTGCTGAAGGAGGTGCCGGGGGCGGCGCTGCTGGAGCCGCTGCCGCTGCGGCCCACCCAGACCCCGCCGGTGGTGCCCGACAAGGTCAACCTCAAGAGCAAACAGGCCGTGGTCTATCTGACCGACGTCAACTACGGCGCGGGCCTGAAGGACGTTCCCCGCGGCACGGTGAAGGAGCTTCGTTTGTTCGCCTATCACTACGCGTACCTGGGCACCGGCGGCCATGCGAGTTGCGGGACCGAGAGCAGTTGGGACATCAAACGCGTGCTGGGCACCGTGCCGGTCGAAGAGGACGGATCGGCCTTCTTCCGCATCCCCGCCAATACGCCGATCTCGATCCAGCCGCTCGACGAAGACGGGGCGGCGCTGCAATTGATGCGGAGTTGGATGGTGGGGATGCCGGGCGAGGTGGTCTCGTGCGTCGGGTGTCACGAAAACCAGAACGATTCGGTGCCCAACCAGCGGACCGTGGCCGCGTTGCGGGCCCCCTCGAAGATCGAGCCCTGGTACGGCTCGCCCCGACCGTTCTCGTTTCGGTATGAAGTCCAGCCCGTGCTGGACAAGTATTGCGTCGGCTGCCACCATCCAGACACCGAGCATCAAGGCAAGGGGCGTCAAGGCACAGCGCGGCAACTGGCTTACGGCGGCCGGATTCCGGACCTTTCCGGCGAGCGTGGCAAGGGGTCGTACGACGCCTTGCAGCGGTTCGTGCGGCGCCCCGGCCCGGAGAGCGACATCCACATGTTCCCGCCGATGGAATACCACGCCGGCACCAGCGAGTTGATCCAGATGCTCAGAAAGGGGCACCACAACGTGCAACTCGATCGCGAGGCTTGGCAACGGCTGGTGACGTGGATCGACCTGAACGCCCCTTGGCGCGGTCAATGGCAGCCGCGCGATTGGCGCAACCAACAACAGCGCCAGCGGCGTCTGGAATTGTCCCGGCAATATGCCAATCTCGACACCGATCCGGAATTCGAATACGAAGAGATGGTGGCCCTGTTCGAGGACCGCGATCCGATCGAGCCGATCATGCCCGAGCCGCCCCCGGCAGAGAAGATCGAGACGCCGCGGGTGGCCGGCTGGCCGTTTTCGTCCGGCGACGCCGGCAGTCGGCAGTCGGCGGCCGGTGCGGAAGTCCAACGCGTGATCCAACTATCCGACCACGTCAAGCTGGAACTGTCGTTGATCCCCGCCGGAGGGTTCGTGATGGGATCGGTACGCGGATCGGCGGACGAACGGCCGCTGGCCAAAGTGCGGATCGAGCGGCCGTTCTGGATGGGTACGATGGAAATCAGCAACCAGCAATACGCCCTGTTCGATCCCTCGCACGACAGCCGTTACATCGACCGCAGCGGCAAGGACCACAGCAACCGGGGGCATCAGGCCAACGCACCCCAACAGCCGGTGATCCGCATTGCCTGGCACCGGGCGCGGGACTTCTGCCGCTGGTTGAGCGAGCAGACGGGCGAGCGGTTCGTGCTTCCCACCGAAGCGCAATGGGAATGGGCCTGCCGCGCCGGCAGCAACAACGACCTGTGGTTCGGATCCATCGACGACGACTTCGCCCAGTTCGCCAACCTGGCCGACCAGTCGGGTGGAAAGGAGCGGGTCACGCCGTTTGCTTTCATCGCCAAGGTCAACGACCGAGTCGGCATCCCCCGCAGCGTCGACGGCTGGCAGGCCAACCCCTGGGGACTGAAGAACGTACACGGCAACGTGGCCGAATGGACGCTATCGAGCTACCGCGGCTATCCCTACCACGGCGACGACGGCCGCAACGACCCCAGCCAAGGCGGGCTGAAGGTGGTCCGCGGCGGTTCCTGGCGCGACCGCCCCCACCGGGCGACCTCCTCGTTCCGATTGGCCTATCAACCCTACCAGCGCGTATTCAACGTCGGCTTCCGAGTGGTCTGCCCGGCCAACGATTCGGCGGCCGAGTGAGCCTGAGCGAGAACCCGTAGTACCTCGTGGCAATTGTTTTTGGCAGCTGGGTGGCTGGGGTCGAACCACGAGGAACGAGTGGTGAGCCCCCAGCGATTCAGCCCTGGGGGCTCGGTGCTCGTTCCTCGCACCTCGACCCCAGCCACCCACAAACTCAAGTGAATTGAGGTACTAGTCGCCGACGTCTTCGCAAACCAACGCGGTGGGCAATGCCCGCCCTACAGATTTCCTGAAAATCCAGGCACCCCTTCAGGCCACAATTATACGGCTTCGGCGGCCAGGCGGCCAAAAAGTATCGTTGCGACTTGGACTTACGTCGATTAGAATCGATCGCACGCGAAGGCGCCGCGTGGGGGCGCCGCGAAAAAAAGACCCGCCGATTCCGTTGTTAAGTCAAGCCGCCGCAACAAGTTCCGTCGAATCACGCAGGGCCCGATTTTCGCGCGTTTGCGCGCCGATGAGTTACGGCGATGAACTGTTGGATACCCACGACCGAACTCGCTGCCAACACACGTCTTACGAACGTCTCTGCCTTCGACCGATCGTCGTAAGGCGAATTAACCCGAGGTTAATTCACCCGGCATGCCACGTGAATTCACCCGGCATACCACGTTAATCGATCCCCGGCTAGCCGGCTTCCAAGCGGTGGGGATGCGGGCCGGGACATCGGCCCCGGGCGGGAAAAAGGTGTAGGGTGGGCATTGCCCACCAAATCTCGGTCGCCAACGGCTTTGCAAACCAACGCGGTGGGCAATGCCCACCCTACACGCTCCTTCTGCCCACCTCTGCGGCGGCTCGCGCCGAAGCGTAAGGAAAGTAGAAAGTAGGATGCGTGAAACGCACCACGAATCTTCTGACATCCCACCCGACGATCCAATCGGTGCGTTGCACGCACCCTACGAAACTTCCGTGCCCGGCCGCTTTTTTTGTTGACCCCCTCACGCGGGTCGTGTTCTTGTAACGGCAAGCGTGAATCAAGCGACGTCAGAAGGTAGACGTAAACGCCAAAAGGGTGTAAGATAAATGCAGGATTGGCTGACCTGCCCGGATCTCACCTGCCGACCTCAGCTTCTTATGACCGCACCGGCTCTTGGACGACGGACCGTCCGAACGCAAGTAGCTCTTTAGCGTTCGAGGGTCAATCATGCAAGCGCGTTCCAACCGTGGAGTTAAACCACGGGCATCTTCTTACCTGTATGGGCAGCGGGCCCGGAGGCAGTAGTTGGCACCCAACACAGAACTGCCATCGTGAGGACTCACGTTTCGGTTTTGTACTGTTCTTTTCCGAGAAGGAGACAGTCAATGAGCTTCTCATTTCTGCATTGGTTTGACGGTTGCTTTCCTGCGAGCGCCCCCAACGGGCTCGCCAAGCGAGTTGGCCTCAGGGAGCGCCGCCTGGCCGTCGAACCGCTCGAAGTCCGGGCACTGCTGTCCGTGGGGTCCCTTAATGGCGATACCGGGGATCATCTATGGAACTACCGCAGCGCAGGCGCCGACCGCGATCATGACTGCGGGCCGTACCTGCGGCCGTGGGTAGGCAACGACCCAGCGCATGGCGAGCTTGTGGGGCGGGGCGACCCGTTCCGCTGGGGCGCCACCGGCCAGCAGGGAGACGGTTTCAGTCAGGGGCATGGAAAGGACGGGAACGCGCATGCCTGGACCTACGTGTACATGAGCCCAGAAAGACCCCCTGAGGAAAGACAGCTATGGATTGGTGGTGGCGGTGGATGCAGGGCGGCGTGGTTCCTACACGGTCCCGGGGAGTCCCCTCCCGACCAATTCCACAACCCACGCAACTTCAACACGAGTGTAACATTACTGCCGGGTTGGAGCCGCATAGACGCGACTAGCTATCACCAACACGAGGACTGGAATTGGCGGATCGGCGCGCTGGCCGGGATGGTCGACGTCATGAGCCATGAGCCGATCAACCTGCCGCCCGAGGTGGACGCGGCCGGGGACCAGGCGGCGGACGAAGGGGAGTCGACGTCGCTGGCACTCGGCTCGTTTTCAGACCCCGACGCCGACGCTCCATGGCTGGTTCAGGTCGACTGGGGCGATAGGTCAGACAACGACACCTTCACCGTCGACGAGCCCGGTACGCTGGACAGCCGGTCTCACACCTACGCTTTCGATGGCTCACTCGATTCTCGCGAACATACGGTGACCGTGACAGTCACCGAGAATAACGGCACCGGGGCTTCCGACTCCGGTGCTTTCAACGTGACGGTGTCCAACGTCGAAGGAGAAATCCGCGGCAGCAAGTTCAACGACCTCGACGGCGACGGCGAGTGGGACGACGGCGAGCCAGGGCTTGACGGCTGGACGATCAATCTGGACGCCGACTGCGACGGCGTGTGGGACGACTCGACGCAGACCGACGGGGACGGAAACTACTCATTTGCCGGCGTCGCCCCCGGTACGTACGTCGTGGCCGAGCAACTACAACCGGGTTGGGCGCAGACCTTTCCCGGTAGGAGCGACTCACCGGAATTCCAGGTCAACGACCCGCAGACACAGCAGAACCAGGACTACGCTCGTGTGGCGAGGGCCGCCGGCGGCTCGTTTGTGGTCGTCTGGCAGAGCGATGGTCAGGACGAGGACGACAACGGTACCAATGACTACGGCATCTACGGGCAGCGGTACTATGCCAACGGCACGCCGCATGGAGGCCCCTTCCAGGTCAACAGCCACCTGGTCGGTGACCAGCAACATCCTGCGGTGGAAATGAACGACGATGGCTCTTTCGTTGTCGTATGGGAAAGCCGTCACGGCCAAGACGGAGATGACTCGGGCATCTTCGCTCAGAGGTATGATGTCGACGGTCAGCCCGCCGGTATCGAGTTTCAGGTCAACACGCACTCGGATAATCGCCAGACTTCTCCCAGCGTTGCTGCCGACGCCGCGGGCAACTTCATAGTCGCTTGGGATAGCAAGAATCAAGTCCACGAATCCTCGGGTGAAGACGTCTTCGCGCGACGCTTCGGCCCGAATGGTGATCCGCTGATCTCCGATACGAATCTCGATGGGGTGATCGACGCGGGAGATACGAACGAGGAGTTCCCGGTCAACGAGTACACGAATGGACTGCAAGGGGGACCCTCAGTCGTGGTGTCTCCTGCCGGCAACTTCGTCGTCTCCTGGAGCAGCTACAGTCATCAAGGCGGGATTCCCTACGACATTTACGCCCGGCGTTACAATCCGGACGGTACTGCGACTGACGGCGAGTTCCGGGCCAACACCGAGACCGAGGATTACCAGACCGGGCGAGGGTTGGCGATAGACGCCAACGGCAACTTCGTGATTGCCTGGGGCAGCAAGCACCAAGACGGCGACGGCTGGGGGGTCTATGCCCAGCGATACGACGCCCAAGGCAATCCCTTGCCGGGCTTCGACCCGGACGGCAGTCAAACGCCCGGCGAGTTCCGGGTCAATACATTTACCGGTGATTTTCAGCACGTACCGTCCGTGGCGATGCACGCCGACGGCCGCTTTGTCGTCACCTGGGAGAGCCGCAATCAAGCCGGTGCTGGTTGGGGAGTGTACGCCCAGAGGTACAACGCGGACGGCACCCCCCAAGGATGCGAGTTCCGAGTCAGCCAGGGCGTGACACCGGCCGAGGACACCGCGTACAGTTCCTCGGTCGCCATGGACGCCAACGGCAACTTCGTGGTTGCTTGGACAAGTGATCATCGAGACGGTAACGGCAGCGGCAGGGACGTCTTTGCCAGGCTGTTCACTGCCCTTAACGTTCACGTGGTGCATCTGGACCCCGGCGAGATCGTCGAGAATATCAACTTCGGCAACCACGCAAACTGGGACTTTGGCGATGCCCCCGATGACCCTGATGACGACAATGACTATCCGACGTTACTCGTGGAGAATGGAGCGAGGCATGCGATTGTGCCGGGTTTCCACCTCGGGGCCACCGTGGATGCCGAGCCGGACGGCCAGCCGAGCCGCGCTGCCAATGGCGACGACCTGAGCGGAATTGACGACGAAGACGGTGTGATCTTGACCACGCAATTGATTCGCGGGGGCGAGGCAGAAGTGGACGTGCAATTAGTCGCCCCCCCGGAATGGGGCGGATTGCTCGATGTCTGGATCGACTTCAATCGAGACGGCGACTGGGCGGACGACGGCGAGAAGGTGTTTGACAACGAGCGGTTGGACCCGGGAGTGAACACGTTGAGCTTCACGGTTCCAGCCGACGCCCGCCCAGGCCTCACTTACGCTCGTTTCCGCCTCAGCAGTACCCGCGACTTGCCCTTTGGCGGTCCGGCCGATGACGGCGAAGTGGAAGACTATCGGGTGACCATCCGAGGCGGCTGGTTCGTTGCGTATGCAGGTTCTGCCTTCGACGGCAAGGACCCGGCCGACGGCAAGGTGAGTGACGCGGCGATCGCCACCGACAAGAAGGCCTTGCTGCCCGGGGAGACGGCCACGTTTGCCAACTACAGCAGCTACAGCCGAGGGATCAACAGCATGAAGATCGATGTCCCGCGGGGGGACAAGATTGCCACCGCGGCCGATTTCGCGTTTAGGGTCGGCAACGACGACAATCCCGCCCGATGGGACCCTGCACCGGATCCGAGTGACGTCACAGTGGAGTCGGGCGGTGGTGTCGGCGGCTCCGACCGCGTAACGATCCTTTGGGAGGACGACCATGCGATCAAGAACCAGTGGCTGCAGGTGACGGTGCTGGCGGCCAACACCGGCTTGGCGGCGGACGACGTGTTCTACTTCGGCAACGCCGTCGGCGAGTCGGGTAACTCCCCGACCGACGCGAAGGCCAACGCCTTCGATATGCTGGGCGCCCGGGATAATCAGCGGAGCTTCCTCGACCCGGCGCCGATCGACTTCCGCTTCGACTACAACCGCGACGCCCGGGTCGACGCCACCGATATGCTGATCGCGCGGGAAAATCAAACCCACTTCCTCAACGCCCTGCGGCTGATCAGCGTGCCGGGGGCCAAGGCCGCCGCGGACGCCGGGAAGATCGAGAGTTTGCCCGCGCATCGGGCCGTCCTGCGGCAAGTCGGTCTGCGGGAGCCGGTCCCGGCGGGAAGTTCGATCGGCAAGCTGGATTGGCTCTACGAGTTCGAGCAGATCCAAAGCGGCCATCGGTCGGCCCGGGGGCGTCAGCTTGTCGAAGCGGCCGTGGATGCCTGGTGGACGGCCGACGGGTTGTGAAGAAATAGCTTTGGAGTGCGGTGACTTGTCACCGCTTTCTTTTTCCAACCGTTTTGCCCGATCACCGGTCCTCGCTACTGCGAATCGTCGGGAGAAAGAAAGCGGTGACAAGTCACCGCACTCCAAAAAACTCACAACCTCTGGGCGAGACGAAGCTTCATCTCGCTGCAGGCCGTCGGCCGCAACCAATGTAGCCGTCTCGCTCCGCGAGACGAAGCTTCATCTCGCGGAGCGAGATGGCTACTTTAAGGACGCTTTGTCGCCGGGGGGTCGAGCGGTCGAAGGGGGTAGAGTTCCGACGGGGTGTGCTGCTGCTGCATCAGCTTCTCGAGCTTTTCGACGACGTCGGGATGTTGATCGGCGATGTTTTTCTGCTCGCCGGGGTCCTCCGCGAGGTTGTATAGCTGGATCGCCAGTTCTGAACGGCCCATGTTCGTTCGGATCGCCTTGAAGTGGCCGGCGCGGATCGATTGCTGGCCGCCGTAGCCGGAGAACTCGCGGTAGAGGAAGGGGCGCGGCTCTTGGGTCTTTCCCAGCAGCGTCGGGGCGAGGCTGATGCCGTCGATGTCTTTCGGCGCGGCTTGCGACGCGCCGGCCAATTCGAGGATCGTCGGCATCCAGTCCTCGAATCCGCTCACGCGGTCGCTGAGGGAGTTCGGCGCGATGCGTCCGGGCCACCGTACGATCGTGGGAACGCGGACGCCGCCTTCGTACAGCGATCCCTTCAGCCCGCGCAACTCACCGACGCTCTTGAAGAAGTCGTAGTCCACTTCGAGCTTCAGATGCGTGGTGCCGTTGTCGGAACTGAAGACGACGACCGTGTTCTCGGTCAGCCCCAGTTCGTCCAACAAAGCCAGGACGTTGCCGACGTAGCGATCCATCCGCGAGATCATCGCGGCGTAGGCGGCCCGCGGCGTGAAATGCGGCGTGTACCCGTATCCGGCCCCGCGCGTAAAAGGCGGGTCGTTCCAGCCCAGTTCGAGGTACGGCTGGAGATCCTCGTCGGGCACGTGCAACGCGACGTGCGGAATGATCGTGGGATAGTAAAGGAAGAACGGCCCGTCCTTGTTGGCGCGAATGAACTTAAGAACCTGCCGGTTGATGCGGTCCGGTGCGTAGTCCTGTCCCTTGAACCGATCGTAGCTGCGGGGGTCGTTGGCATCGGCATCCTTGGGCAGGCTGGCGTGCCCGGGTACGGGCGGGTGGTTGTCGAGTTGGATCCGCCGGTCGTTGCTCCATAAATACGCCGGGTAGTAGCTGTGGGCGTGACGCTGGCAGTTGTATCCGAAGAAGCGATCGAAACCTTGCTTCAGCGGGTCGCCCGGGGAGCCGGGGCCGCCAAGGCCCCACTTGCCGAACGCTCCGGTGACGTAGCCCTGCTGGTGCAGCAACTCGGCGAGCGTGATCTCGCCGTCGGGGATCGGCTGCTGGCCCTCGGGCTTCAGCTCGCGGTTGTTGCGGACCCAGGCGTGCCCGGGGTGCTTGCCGGTCATCAGCACGCAGCGCGATGGGGCGCAGACGGCGTTGCCCGAGTAGTGTTGCGTCAAGCGCATTCCTTGTCCGGCCAGCCGATCCAGGTTCGGCGTGCGGATCAGCTTCTGCCCGAAACTGCCGAGTTCCCGGTAGCCGAGGTCGTCGGCAACGATCAGAACGACGTTGGGGCGAGGGTCTTTGCGCCCGGCGCCGCCTTCTTCGGCCCGCGCGGCGGAAGCCATCATCGCCAGCGCACCAATCGCAGCAATCACTCCACGGAAGCCGGTACGATTTATTCCACGTCTGGTCATGGTTGAATCCCCTTCTTCTTTTCTCTGGCGGCGGAACCCGAGCTGGTGTCTTTGCGGAAGCTGAGCGACTTCACCTCGTCCCCGGCGGGGGCCAGGGCGCGGCCCGTGAGGCGGTCGACCTGTTCGGCCATTCGGAACCACTGGGCTTTCATCGCGGCGCTCCGCTGCGGTTGTTGCTCGGCGAGGTCGTTGAGTTCCGTGCGGTCCTCGTCGAGGTTATAGAGTTCCCACTTGCCCAACTTGGCGGAGACGAGCTTCCACGGGCCCTGGCGCAAGGCGCGATCGGTGCCGAAGTGGAAGTACAGCGTCTCGTGCGGCCGGCGGGTTTCGCCGCGGAAAATCGGCAGCAGCGACTTGCCTTGAAGCGGATCGATGCGGCGGTCGCCAATCTGTTGGGGGTAGGTCGCGCCGGCCAGTTCGATGAAGGTGGCCATGAAGTCAACCAGGTGTCCGGGCTGATCGGTGACGGATCCCGGTTCGGTGGCGAGTCCCTCGGGCCAATGGACGATCAGGGGCGAAGAGATGCCCCCCTCGTGCTGGTTCTGTTTGTAGAGGCGGAACGGCGTGTTGCCGGCATGGGCCCAACTGGCGTCGTAGGTCCAGTAGGATTTCGGATCCCAGGGTTTGAGGTGGCGGCCTCGGGTCCGCTCGAAGGGACAGGCGCCGTTGTCGGAGCAGAACAGGATCAGCGTGTCGTCGAAGATGCCCTTCTTTTTCAGAAAAGCCACCAGCCGTCCGATGTTCTGATCCACCACGTCGACCATGGCGGCGAAGACTTCCATGCGGTCGGCCTCCCATTGCTGTTGTTCGTCGCTGAGGGTGTCCCACGCGGGGACGTGGTCGGGCCGCGGGCTGAGCTTCCACTTCTCCGGCAGAAGACCCGATTCGAGTTGGCGCCGGTGCCGCCGGGCCCGAAGCTGGTCCCAGCCGCCGTCGTAGCGGCCGTCGTATTTCCGAACCGCTTCCTCGGGCGCCTGCAACGGGTAGTGCGGAGCGTTGAACGCGGTGTAGAGCAGAAACGGTTTGTCTCGGCGCGTGGCCTCTTCGAGGAACTCCAGAGCGAAGTCGATGACGGCGTGGGTGGTATAGAAGGGGCGGCCGTTGAGGGTTTTGGGGACTTCCCACGGCTCTCCGTTAAGCCGGAAGGTGCCGTCGCCGGTGAAGAAGTTCGTGGCCCCGGAAAGATGCCCCCAATAACGCTGGAAGCCGAAGTCGGTGGGCTGTTTGCTGAGGTGCCACTTGCCGACCATGGCCGTGTGGTATCCCGCGCCGCAAAGCACTTCCGCGATGGTGGCGCCGCGGGTCAGCTTGGTGCCGCCGGCCTGGTCGCAGTAGAGTCCCGTCAGCAGCGACACCCGCGAGGAGTGGCACTTGGCCGTGTTGTAGAACTGGGTGAAGCGCAGTCCGCCGGCCGCCAGCGCGTCCAGGTTCGGCGTTTCGATCTCCGAGCCATAACATCCCAGGTCGGCGAAGCCGAGATCGTCGGCCATGACGAGGATAATGTTGGGTCTGGGTTTGGCGGCCGCCGCCATGGGCGAAAGCAACAGGAAGAATACGGCAAAGGCGAATCGAGTCATGAATACTCCTCAGCGATGGGTTACCTCGAGCAATACCAAGTTTAACCCCTCGCCCCAACGGATGTCAAACGCCCGCCAGCTACAGCCGGTGGCCCTGATGCGTACCCGGCGGCTACTTGCCCGAGAAGCCGTGTCGGCCGAGTTTCTCTGAGCAGGACCAGTACTCCGAGTGCATATAGCAGAGGGGGTCCAGCTTGCCGACCAGGATTTGGCCGTGCTCATCGAGGGCCTCTTCGGCGACGTGCTCGGCCAGGGCCTCTCCCAAGAACAGGTCGTGGTCTCCGATCTCCTGAATGCCGAGCACGCGGCACTCGATGTTGATCGGGCATTCTGCAATCAGCGGCGGCTTGACCTTGTCTGCCGCAACGGGCGTCAGGGCGAACTCGGCGAACTTGTTCACCTGCCGACCCGAGACACTGCCGCAGCGGTCGACGATCTCGACCATGCCGGCCGTCGGAAGGTTCACCACGTACTCCCGCGTGGCGCTGATCAACTCGTGCGAGTAGCGCGGCTTGGCGATGGCAATTCCCAGGATGACGGGATCGCTGATGCTGACGTTGAAAACCTCGCCCAGCGTGATGATGTTCGGGCGGCCGTCCTCGCTCACCGACGTCACCAGCGCCGCAGGCGACGGATAAACCGGCCGAAAAGGTTTTATGGATCGTTTCCTCATGGCTGGACTTTCGCAGGTGTTTCGGGTGGATGGTGACGGCCGCCGGCAAACGGAGTCCGGTCGTAAATCTTCTTGCCCGTGCGGATCGCCTCGCGACTGCGGGCTTCGACCTGGCGGCGCCGGGCGTACTTCTGCTCGCGATTCCGGTCCGCCGCGCAACGCTCGAAGCCCGGCATGTCGGCCCGGGGACGCTTGGCCAACATCTGCCGGCCGGCCTCAATGATCGACAAGGCTTCCCGGTACTGCGGATCGCTCTTGTCGTTGAACTTCGCCAGGCAGGGGCTGAGTTCCGGGCGGTCGAAGCTGACCTGCGGGCCGCGGTTGCTGTTGTGGGCTCGCAGCGGGCCGATGGGCATGCCGGTCAGTTGGCTCAGCCGCTCGAGTTGCCGATTGTCCAGCGGACAGCGGCCGGTGAGGCTCTCGGGGTAGGCGCAGGCGTAGGTGGGATAGTAGACGGCATTGAGATCGAGCCAGGTGACGATGCGGGCGAAGTCTTCGCTGCTGAGTCTGAGGTCTTGGTGTTCGGGGATCTTCGGGTGGCGGATCACCTCGACGAGTCGGCTGGCGTGGGAACCCCAGGAGTAGGCCGCTTGGACCTCGGCCGGGCCGCCGCCGATGCAGCGGATGTGGCCCTTGCGCCAAAGCTCGTGATAGGCCGTGTTGAAGCCGATCGTGCGGTCGCCGGCCAGGTTGAGCTTCCTTCCGGCGTCCTGGCCGTAATCGTGGCAGCTTACGCAGTGTTTGGTCAGCACCGGCTGCACCTCGGCCGTGAAGCCGAACAGCCGCGGCGGGCCGTACCAATCCTCGAGCCGGCTCGGCGGGCGCTTTAGCGCCAAGGGAGTTTCCCGATCCAGCCGCGGCGGGGCGGTGCGACGCCGGTCATGGCAGCCGACGCAACCGGTCCGCTCGCCCGATTGGACGACCGTGCCGCTGCGCATCGACTGGACCATCATGCCTTCCCGGTCGAGAAGTTGGAAATAGACGAACGTGTCGGCCGGCACGGCGAAGTAGGCCGAACCGTCCTCTTCGACCGGCACGGTGCCGAGGATCCGTTTGTTCTCCAGGCTGTGCCAGTTCATGCCCGGGGCCGTGTAGCCTTGGCCGCCCCAACTCCCCTTGGCCCAATGCCGCTTCTCGGGCGACTCGACCACGCGAAGCATCTTGACCGTTGCGGGCTTCACTCCCTGCATGTGCGTGCCTTGATACACGTCGGCCACGAAGAAGAAGCCTTCCCGGTTCTCGAAGTTCCGCCGCGAGGGGATCACCGGCGGCCGCGGGCGGGTCTTCACGGGCATGGGATCGTAACAGCCCGGGCCTTCGGTGTGCAGCAGGATCTCGTTGCCGAAGACGTCGATCAGGTAGATGCCCGTCGTTTCTCCTTCGCCGATCATTCGCGAGCAGAGGAAGTACTTGTCGCCAAGCGGCCAGCAGTCTTCGTATTTCAGGCGTACGGTCCTGGTGTACGAATCGCAATCGAACCGCCCGCCGGCGCGGACCGCGTCGATCGCATCGGCGGGCCAGGTCTGCAACACGGGCCGGCGGCCGTCGACGCCCAGCCGCCGATCGATAATCCCCATGGCCCCCCAAAGCCGATCGTGGTGCGGGCCCAGAATACACACGAACCGCGGCGTGCCGGGGATCGGATGGGCGTTGAATACGGCCCCGGGCACGGCCGTGTTGTTGCCCCAATAGACCGCCTGGTTGGTGCCGTCGGGATTGACCGTCCACAGCCCGTGGGCGTCGCCGAAGTTGCGGTCGACGTATTCCCAGCGGGCGTAGAGGATCCGCCCGTCGGGTAACAGCTCGCTGTGGTTTTCGAACAGCGTGTTCTTGGTGATCTGGTGGATGTTGGCCCCGTCGCCTTCCATGCGGAACAGGTTGGCGGCGATGTCGCGGCTGCACATGTTGTACTTAGGCTCGCGTGTCGACGAGAAGACGATGCCGTCGTCGGGCAGATAGATCGGATCGAAGTCGGCCACGCCCGCCGCCGAGGTAAGCTGCCGCAGGCCCGTGCCGTCGACGTTCATCTCCCAGAGGTGGTAATCTTCCTCGACGCGGCGGCGCAAGGCGAAGACGATTCTGCTGGCGTCGAAGTACACGTCGGGATCGCGGGCGATTCCCTGGGGCACCTCCAACAGCGTTTTCACCTCCCCGCCGCGGGCGAACTCGATGGTCTTTATCGCCCCGCCGCCCTGAAACAGGTCGCTGTGCATGATGCCCCGATCCGGATTGAACTCGCCGGTATGGAATAGGGTGTCGATGGCGTGATAATGGCTCCGATATTGACGCCGCACAACGAACAAGATCGGCTGGCCGCTGACCAACGGGTTGGCAGTCAGCGCCTCGCGCCGCAAGGAATCAAACTGGTCGGCCAGTTCCGTCGGCCGTTGAGGTTTCCCTTCGGCCACCTGCTTCTCGATACGGTCGAGTCGCTCCAGGAACTCCCGGCCCTTGGGATAACGGTCCGCAAACGTCCGGATCAAGTCCTCGACGGCCAGCCGCAGTGCCGCGATCTGCCGTTGACTCGGTAGGCCGGCGGTTGTTGCAGGGTCTGCCGGTGCGGGATTCGACGGGCGTTTGACGACGGCGGGCGGCAGGATCTCGGGTACGACGAGACCTTCCGGGTTGATCCACAGCACGTCCCAAACTTCCTTGCCCAGGTTATCGTGGACGAACGTGATCTTGCGGACGTGAAAGTCGAAGCGGAGCCGCCGATCGCGGACGGCCGTGTCGCCCCGTTTGAGCGTATCGTCGATCAGCGTGTGCTCTTGGCCCTCATCGTCGGTGGCCAGCACGGAGAACTTCAGCCCGTTGGAGCTCAACCGGGCCGCCTCGTCGGTCAGCGCGTATTGGATCGCAAGCGACCGTCCTTTCGCGATATCGACCTTCCACTGGGCACGGAGCACGTTTTCGTCAGGGAAGGCGAGCATCACCAGCCCGCCGCGCCGCTTGCCCCGCACTTGGGCCTCGCCCAGCGCGAGATAACACCGCGAATCCCCCTCCCACTCGAACCCGCCGCCCAGCGGATGGTCCGCCATGGTGTTCCCGCAAACGTCCCGCCAGACGAAGTTGCCGGCATGCTTGTCCCAAATCCGGGCCGAGCGGGGATGGAAGGGGCAGGGTTGGGCCGGCTTCTCCGCGCTTTGAGCCGATAGCAGCAAACTGCCCAAATGCACCCAACAAGCGAATACCACGCAGAGCAGTCTCATGACACGGTTTCCTCATCTGTGTAGGCTGGCCTCGAAATCGCACGAGGACTCTCAACACGACACTAATCCCCCCCCGGTTTTGCCACGCTGCCTATTTTACTAACTGGGAGGCTGACCATTAAGCCCCCCCCGATGGGATTCGCGAGAATCCGAGCGGAGATGCCTTCTCGCAGGGCGATGCCGTTGCTAGAATTTCGCCCGACAACGTCCTATAGTGTAGGGAGACGCGAGGCGAGACGTGACGAAGCTGCAACACGAAGTCCGTGACGGCATCCAAGGGTTTGTCCTTTTCGACGAGTTCGAAAAGACTCTTATCGACTCTGCGCCGGTGCAAAGACTTCGCTGCATCAATCAACTGGCGATGTGCTATCAGGTCTATCCCGGTGCAACGCACAAGCGGTTTGAGCACTCCGTCGGCGTAATGGAGTTCGCCGCCCGGATTTTTGATTCACTGTTCACCCGTCGACTCCCCGATAGAGTTCAAGAGCGAATTGAATCGGAACTTCAGCCACCACGGAAGGACTATTGGAAACGTGTTGTTCGGGTGGCCGGACTCCTCCACGATGTGGGGCACTTGCCGTTTTCTCACGCCGCAGAGTCTGCCCTGTTGCCCGACGGTTGGAACCATGAGCGGCTGACCGCCGAGATCATCAGGAACTCCGAAATCGCTGACCTCCTGAAGAAGGAACGGCCGGCTGTCGAGCCGGAAGACGTCGTAGACGTGGCTTGGGACGTCAAGAAGAGAATCGAACACGAATCGACGGGGTGGTCGCTGGGACCGTGGAAAACGTTGCTCAACGAGATCATTTGCGGAAACACGTTCGGGGCAGATCGAATCGACTACCTGATGCGAGATTCATGGCACGCGGGTGTTGCCTACGGCAGATTTGACCCCGACCGTCTTATATCGGGACTCACGGCGGTGATTCATCCGGACACGGAGGAGATCGCCTTGGGGCTCGACATTGGCGCGATCCACACGGCCGAAGCGCTTCTGCTGGCCCGCTTCTTCATGTATTCCCAGGTGTACTTCCACGACGTTCGACGGGTCTACGACTTGCACTTGAAGGAATTCCTACAGGCCTGGTTGCCGGAACACAAGTTCTCGGCCAACTGGCAAGACCTTCTCGGAATAACAGACCACGAAGTTCTCGCGGCAATGCGAGAATCCGCTACCGACAAGGCGAACGAACACCACGAGCTCGCGGCCCGAGTGTTGAATCGAAAGCACTTCAGGACGGCGTACGAACTAGTCGCACCGCACAAGAAGAAAAGGCCCGGCATTTTCGAAGACGTGTTGGAATTCGCGAACGGGGAATTCGGGTCTGAGAATGTCCGATCCGACAGCTGCGGCCCGAAATCTGAGACAAACGATTTCCCCGTCCGGCTGGAGGATGACTCGGTGGAAAGCTCTCTGCAGGTTTCCGGAGTCATTGCACACGTTCCGCCGACCGACGTTCACTTGATATTCGTCGCGCCGAAGATCAAAGATGAAGCCAAGTCCAAGATTGCAAAGAAAGTGCGGTCGCTTCTTCCCCCCGACGAAGAAATGCCCAAAGAAGGAGAATCCCAAAATGGAGTTTAGGAAACACACCGTTATACTGTCTGTAATCGAAAGGTTGCGCTCGCGCCGGAGCAGGACGGGCAAGACGCACGTTCAGAAGGCGCTGGCATTGCTTGCCGTCGCGTCTGAGATCGATATCCCGTTCGAGTTCGTCCTCTACAAGCATGGCCCGTACTCGTTCGACGTCGAACGGGAGCTCGAGCAGATGCTGAGCTACGCGGCCGTCGATGTGCAGCCGAACGTTGATGGTTACGGTGTGACGATTCGTCCAGGCAGCATGGGACCGTTCGTCAAACAGCAGGCTTCTTTGAGCCCTGAAGAAGAGGCTGCGATTGATCGCGTCTGTGATTTGGTGGGCAGTAAGACTGTAACGCAGCTCGAGCGAGTTGCCACAGCCGCATGGATTCACCGATGCGAACGAATCACAGCGCCGCAAAAGGTGGCTGAGCGTCTCCACAAATTGAAACCGCACGTTTCGATCGCTGAAGCCAAAGCTGCGGATCGAGAGTTTCGCCGGTTCCAGGAAGCGCGTCAATAAGTGGCGTTACCATCCCGCCGGACGGCGCATATGAGCGGAACAGATATTGGTGTCCAAGAGGAAGCTCATTGCCGCACCTGGGGGCGTCGTTCCCGTCGGCGATCTTCCTGGATGCGGCCCATCACCGCATCGATTTCAGGATCGTCTGCCCAACCTCCGGCCGAGCGGCGAATGCCGTCGCCCCAACTCGTTGCGGACGGAACCGTCGCCAGCACGATCTGCACCTCTTGCCCGTCGGCCATGCCCGGGTCTTCCGTCAATTGGATCGTCTTGCCGTGGATCACGCCGTGCACGACTTTGCTCATCACGACTCCTCCTTTCACATCATCGTGCTTCATTATACCCGATCGGCAAAGGGCCGGAAAGATTGGCCGCCCGTGCGCTCATTTCTTCAGGTTCATCCGATTAAAGCGTACTTCGCGCTTCCCCACGGGAGTACCGGTGCCTTCCACGTACGCAAATCTCGGATGAACCTTTCTTCAGTCCTCGTCGTCTTCGAGGATAGCCGGGTCTTCCGGCACCCGGTTTTCGCGAAGGTAGGCTCGCAGCAACGGCAGACGTGCCCGCCAGGCGCGAGGGAACTTCTTTCGAAAGTACCGCAGATTGCGGCGCAGCGAGGCGAGGTTCTTCTGCCAATCGATCGGATGGTCGACGTGATAGGCGGCCGCCACGCGACGGTGCGGGTAGACGAACTCGATCCCGCATTGGTGGAGTCGATAGGCGAGCTCGATATCCTCTTCGCCCCAGCCCGAAAAGGACAGGTCCCAGCCGCCGGCCCTCTCGACCGACTTCCGCTCGACGCTCAGACAGTGACTTGCGCAGAGCTGCCAGATCTTGGTGCGCCGGCCGCGGAGCCGGCGGGGCAACGGCCGGGTGTCGATGGCGACCGGCTTCGTCAGGAGTTTTCCCAGCCGATTCCTTTTACCGTCAAGCACCAGGGCAGCGATCTCGCTGAGGCCATCCGCGCTCAGTTTTTGCGGGATCCCGTAGACGGGGTACTTGATGGCCACGCCGCTGTTGGCTTCGTGCAACTCGATGGCGGCCCGGGGTAGATGCGGGTCCGGGATCACGTCGCCGTCGAGGTACAGCGTGAGAGGATTCCTTGACTGCTGGTGCCCGCGGTTGCGCGCCAGGGCGCGGCGCCCCGGTGTTCCATCCAGCCGTACTAGCCGAACTGCAAACCGCTGGGCGATGGGCGACAAGGGACGGGTGCTTGCATCGTCCACGCAGATGATTTCCAGCCCCGGCACGTCGGACTTGCGGAGCGATTGGAGTATCCAGGGCAGGACCTCGTGGTTATCGTGGCATGGGATGACAACCGATAGCATGCTGATTACCTCCTTTGCCGTCCCCTGGGCTGGTCGGATAGATTGAAAACCTGTCCGAAAACGCGGGATCGGTGTGGCTTTATCCTAACTCGCTAACTCGTTCCGAAGCTCCGGCTTCGGAACGCATATTCCAGAAGCTCTGCTTCGATACTTCCGACATCGGGGCTCACATCCAGTCCGTAACCACTTCGATCAATCCCGGCCGACGCGCGTAGGTCCGCGCACTCGAATACCGCCAGTGAAGCGGATCGTCCACGTAACCGCGTTGCACCGGGTTATCATGAAGGTACTCCAGTTTCTGCCACATCATCTCGTCGTCCTGGATCTGCTTGGGGTGGCTGCCCTCTTGCCAGACCTGGTATTCGCTTTGCGTTTTGTGACGCAGCTTGTGCGCGCGCAACTGGCGAAGCAGCACGTTCGCGGAGCAGCGTTCCAGAAGATCGATGAGTCGACGCGCCGTGAACGACTTAAAGCTCTGCATCACGGGCGACAACTCCGGGGCCGACGCGATCAGATGCAGATGGTTCTCCAGAATCACGTAGCCGAACAGCTTGAACTGCCGATTGCCTTTCAGGAATCGCCATGAGTCGAGAATGATGTCTACCGCTTCGCGCCGTGTAAAAACGGGAAGCCAGCCCACGATCGTGCAAGTCATAAAGTATGGGTACTCGGTCTCGAAGATGCGGTAGCGAGAGCGGGGCATGGCGTTGGCAGCGTACGAAGCAGAGCTTCGCTAAGTTGCGTTCCCAAGCCGGAGCTTGGGAACGAGGGCAGGGCATGGGTGGAGCTTGGGAACGAGATCATGGGTGGTTGGAGTTATAACGTCCACGGCGCCCGCATGGGGCGGGCCAGGAGCTTGTTGGCTGCGTCGTCGTCGAAGCGTTCGGTCTTGGGGTCCCACTTCAGCTTGCGGCCGACCGTCATGGCGATGTTGCCCAGGTGCGCGATGCCGGCCGCCCGGTGGCCGTTGGCGGCCGGCGAGTAGCAGGGCTTGCGGGATTTTACGCAGTCGAGGAAGTTGCGGATCTCGCCGCCGGGACAGGTGAACAGATGGGTTTCGTCGGGTCCGATCTTCGACTCCAGGATCGCCGGGTTTTGGGCCTCGAGCTTGCCGCACCAGCCGCGGTTGCCGATCCAGCCTTCGGTGCCCGTAAACCGCAGCGCAGGGCCCTTGGAGATGATGTCCATGGTGACGCCGTTGGCGTACTTGTATTTGCAGTGGTACTTGGTGGCCGTGGTGTAAAGACCCTCTGTGGGGAACGTGCCCGTGCCCTCGACTTCGATCGGCATGGTGTCTTCGGTGTCGTTGCCCCATTGGGCGATGTCGACGATGTGATGGGCCCAGTCGGTCAACTGCCCGCCCGAGTAGTCCAGGATCCAACGGAAGTTCCAATGGCATCGGGCCTGGCAATAGGGGGCGTAGGGCGCCTGTCCGAGCCACATGTTGTAGTCGAATCCCTTGGGCGGGTCGGTGAACTCCGTGCTGGTGCGGTGAACGGAATGCCCGGCGGGCAGACCGACCTCGATGTGCTCCACCTTGCCGATCCGGCCGTTGCGAACCAGCTCGCAGATGCGATGATACACGCCGACCGAGCGGTTCTCCGAGGCGGTCTGGAAGACGGGGCTGTATCTGTCGACCGCGTCGCAGAGCACCCGGCCTTCGGCCAGCGTCAGCGTCAGCGGTTTCTCGCAGAGCACGTCCTTGCCGGCCTTGATCGCCATCACCGAGGGGATCACGTGCCAGTGGTCGGGCGTGGCGTTGCACACCGCGTCGACGTCCTGGCGGCCGATGATCTCGCGGAAGTCGTTGTACGCGTCGCAGCCCTTGTAGGTGCCTTTCGACATGGCGTCGGCGTAGTGTTGCTCGACGCGCTTCTTGGCCGACTGGCGATGGTTGGCGTCGACGTCGCAGACGGCGACCGCCTGAGCGTCGGCCTGGGCCAGGAATCCGTTGAGGTCCCGGCCGATGCCGTGGCTGCCGGTGCCGATGAAGGCGACGGTAATCCGGTTGCTGGGCGCCACCGACTCGGCCAGTCCCAAGGCCGACGAAGCAACCACCTGCGGCGCCGCAACGGCCGCCGCGGCCATGCCTCTTACGAACCCACGACGCGAAATGGTTTGCTGCTGCGACATGTCGAACCTCCTTGAGGTTTTTTCGGTTTTCCCGCGAGTTTTTTTGAACCGAGGATGGCCTGAGTCTAGGCGTCCGCCATGGCCGTGTCAAGCACTTGGGGGCCGGCCGGTGCTGGGCGGGATGGATCCGATGTCCCTCTTGATTGCGCGGCATGGGGAGTTTATCATGGGGAGTTTCCTGCCAACGGCTTGCGGGCCGGCTGCGTGTTTCGGTCTTGCGGCCATAGTAGCCATCTCGCTCCGCGAGATGAAGCTCTTGGGGATGAAGCGTTGCCGGATGAAGCTTCGTCTCGCGGAGCGAGACGGCTACTATTCTTGCAGAGAACCGTTTTTTTAGCGAGACAAGGAGACCCTCCCATGCGTTTGCACTCATTGTTGCGTTGTTGGCTTGCTGTCGTTGCCCTGCTCGCCGTGCCGGTCGCCACGGCGGTTGCCCAAGAGCCGTCGCTGCGGTTTGGCAAGATCTTCACGGACAACATGGTCTTGCAACAAGCCAAGCCGATCGTGGTCTGGGGTTGGGCCGAACCGGGGGCGAAAGTGGCGGTTACCTTGACTCAGGATCGCTCGATAGGCGAGGAAGCGAACACCAGCGCCGGCCGGGCGGCGACGCCGGAAGAGGACGGCGGCTACTCGGTAACGGTTCAATACGTGGAGAAGAATCCGCCGAAACTGACTCCCCAGACGATCAACGCCGAGGCCGGCCCGAGCGGACGCTGGACGGTCGAGTTTCGGCCGGCGGCGGCCAGTTTTCTGCCCACTTGGATCATCGCCAAAAGCGGCGACCACGCAATCGGCGTGCAAAACGTGTTGATCGGCGAGATCTGGGTCTGTGCCGGACAGAGCAACATGGGCTGGAGCAACTTCAACCGCAAGGACCGCGAGGCGGCCTCCGCCGATTTCCCCGGATTGCGTTACGTCGCTTGGGAAGATTCCTGGTACAAGCCGCTGGACGACGTCCGCCGGGACATCCAATGGCAGGTCTGTTCGCCGCAGTCGGCCCAGAAGTTCTCGGCCGTCCCCTACTTGTACGGCATGTTCTTGCACCGCTATCTGAAGACGCCGGTGGGAATCATCAACGTGGCTCGCGGCGGCACGCTCGGCCAGACGTGGTGTATGCGCGAGCAACTCGACAACGTCGATCACCAGATCATCAAGACGGTCCTGGCGGACTACGACGCTCAGACCGCCACCTGGGACGACCCCCGGCAAGTCGAGCAGATCATGGCCGATTGGCAACAGGCCTGCGAGCAAGCCAAAGTCGACCACCAGGAGAAGGCCGCCCGGGCGAAGGCCGAAGGCAAACCGCAGCCGCGGCTCCGCCTGCCGAAGCGGCCGGGTGACCCCCGCAGCGGCTGGAGCCCGCCGGCCGGACTGTTCAACGCCACCGTGATGCCGATCCGGAACCTGGGCATCCGGGGCGTGCTCTATTATCAGGGCGAAAACAACAACTTCATGCGATGGACCCGATACGAATACACGTTTCCGAAGGTCCCGGTCTCGTTCCGCAAGGCCTTCGGCGACGAGGACCTGCCCTTCGGCTGCATCAGTCAGCCCGGCTGGGGTACGTTCGGATTGGACCCCGAGATCGCCACCATCGCCGAGGGTTACGCGATCGTCCGCGACGTCCAGCGTCGCGCCTTGGCCGGCGACCGCAACGCGGGCATGATCGCGACGTATCCGACCGGCAACTCGTACATTCACCCGGGCGAAAAGCTTCCGGTCGCCGAATACGCCTCGCTGTGGGCCCTGGCCAAGGTCTACGACAAGCCGGTCGTGCATCGCGCGAACACCTATCAGGAGATGAAGAAGAAGGACGACAAGATCTGCCTTTTCTTCGACAGCGATCCGATCGTCTACGAGCGATGGAAGCACATCGAGAACAACGCCTACTGGCAGGTGCTGCCTTGTCCCAGAGAAGGCAACGCCCAGTTTCAGGGGTTCATCATCGCCGGCGGCGATCGGCGTTGGTATCCGGCCAAGGCCCAACACGCGAGGCTCGAAGGGAAATGCTGTATCGAAGTCTGGAGTGATTTGGTCGAGGATCCGGCCGCGGTTCGCTACGGCTGGGCCAACTGGCCGGTCGGCAACCTGGTCGGCCGCCAGCGGCTGCCCCTGCCGACCTTCCGCACCGACGACTGGCCGATCCCCGAGGGGGTCAACTACTCGCAGGAAGCCCAGCAGCGGTGCAGCGAGAAGATCAAACAACTCCGAGCCGAAGCCGAGAAGCAGGCGCTGGATCGCAAGATTCGTCAAATGCAGGTCGATGTACCCCAACTCGAAACGGAACTTCATCTCCGCAAGAACGGGAGCATGAAGAAACTGGTCCAGAGCAAGATCGCCCGGATGGAGACCATCCTCGACGAACTGCAGAAGGACGAGTGGCTCTCGCGCAACGTGAACGCGTATCCCGAGTTGGCCGAGAAAATCAAGGCGGCCCGGGCAGCCGTCGAGGCCGCCAAGGTCCAAGCGGAAGAGATCGAGGAAAAGCAATAGTAGACTACCTGAGGGTGTCCGGGAATTCAAGGCTGTAGGGAACGGCCTCCGTGCCGCTGCGGTGCGATCGGTGGCTCCACGGAACGGCACGGAGGCCGTTCCCTACAGCGGTTTCCAGCGTTTTGAATTCCCGGACACCGTCAACTACCTCGACGCCTTGCGGCGGAGCATTGCCAGCAGCG
>SDBV01002236.1_pt1 | contig 28982 bp, 16 predicted proteins | sample 2277081 | NCBI WGS metagenome assembly SDBV01 (sample SAMN10402039, study PRJNA504765) | marine sediment metagenome | isolation source: marine sediment core GS10_PC15, 223 cmbsf | place: Arctic Ocean: Southern Knipovich Ridge | collected 2010
GCGTCGTTGACCGCCAGCGACAACGGGCCGGAGGCGGGCAGCGCGCCCACTTGCCGCGGCATCCGCATGCCCATCCCCCCGAAGAGCACCGGCAATCCCGGGACCGGCGGCTTGGCCGCAAACGTCTCCCGGTTCCAAAGCACTTGCGCCTTCTCGCCCAAGGTGTTGACGGCGTAAACCCGATTGCCCAGCCGGGCCACCAGCAGATGGCCGTTGAGCCAACCTTGGGCGAAGCCGAATTGGGATGGGCCATAATACGGGGCTGTCGGTTTCTTCGCCAAACCGATCTTCCAGCGCCAGCGGCCCAGGGCGTCGTAGACGGTGAGTTCTCGCAATTGGGAATCCACGTCGGCGGAGGCTCCGGCGCCGAACCGGCCGCCTTGCCCCGCCAGCGCGATCGAGTAGCGCGAGACGATGCTGGTGCTCCGATCGGAAGCCTCGCAAAGCACCTTGCCCGTGGGCCAATCGTCCGAGAGCGCCAGGTGGCGGCGGACCGGATCGCCGGCCGGTAAGGCCTCGAGAAGCTCGCGGCCGGTCTTGCCGTCCAGACAGGCGTCTGCGGCCAGTTCGGCGCCGAGGCAGCGGTAGAATCGGGCCGCTTCGCCGGGCTGCCCCGCTTCGCGCAACAACTCCGCCAGACGGGCGATTGCCGCCGGGCGTTGCGACTGGCCGCCGAAGCGCAATAGGTATCGCAGCAGCCGTTGGGCCGGAAACCATTTCTTCTGGTCGGCCAACTGTTGGGCGGCCCAAAGCCGCAGGTTGTGGGCGGCCGGATCGGATCCAAAGTATCCCAGCAGCGGTTGCATCCGGTCGTGCTTCAGTTGCGCCGCGACTTGCCGATCCATCTCGGCACGCTGCTGCGGTTCGGCGGCCAGCCGCAGTTCGCCCAATCGGGCCCGGACCCAGCGGTCCCGGCACACGGCCCGCGCCGCCGAAACGTGTTGCAGGCGGTCGACTCCGCCGGAAGCCACGTCCGACGGCTCGGCGATCAGTTTCAGATACATCTGAAGCGCCGGCTTCAAGTCTCCGGCCCGCTGCAAGGCGTAGGCCAGATGTTGCATGAATCGGACCCTGGCCTCCGGATCCTCGATCAGCGGAACGAACTTTTCGGCCGGCTCGCGGAAGCCGTCGAAGTCGGCCCACAGGCCGTCTTGCAGGGCGCTGAGCAGCAACTGCCCGACGCGCGGCGAAGGTTTCAGGGCCATGGCCCGTTTCAAGTGTCCCAGGGCCTGGCGAAGCTCGCCCTGGCACAACAGCACTTCGCCGAGATCCGCCAGCGCCTGAGAATCACCCGGACGCGCGGCCACGGCGGCGGCCGCCTGCCGTCGGCGAACCGGCAGCGGATCGAAACGCCGCAAGGCGTCGACGTTCTGCGAGATCACGGCGTCGCGGCACGCCACCAGGTTGCCGGGGATCGTCCCATCGGGCGACCGGGAGCGAGATACCAGCCGGCCGGAGCGCACGTCGATCGACACGACTTCCGCCGTGGTCAGCGGCAGGTGGTAACGATCGGCCGCCAGGTACCCGCGGCCGGAGGGCAGCGCGCCGGCCGGCAACGGTACGCGGCGCTGCGGCCAGGCGGGCGTGCCGTCAGCCAGCTTCACGGCCCACACGCTGCCGCGCCCCACCACGATCACGTTGGGCCCAGCCACGCCGCCGACGTAAAGGCCGTCGCGGCGGTCGACCGTCCAGCAGACGCGGCCGTCGGCCAGGTCTAGACAGATCAACTGGCCCACCTCCGAAGGCGTCAACAGCACGCGGCCTTGGGCAATCGTCACGCCGGCATCGGCCCAGCCATCGATCCCCTCGCTCTTAGAAAAATCCTTCGGCTGAAACATCCTGATCGGAAGGCCGATCATCGCGTTGATGCCGGGCGGGGATTGCGGCGTCGGCGCGTGGTAGATCCACCGCACGGCGGCGGTGATCAGATCGAGGGCCACCAGATGCTGCTCGCCCGTATAGCACAACAGCGTCCCGTCGGCGTAGCAGGGGCTGACGCCAATGCGGCGGGCCGGTTCCCACGGCAGTCCGAACGGCATGAACATCACCGGAGTTTGCGGTTGCCGGTCGAGCGGGGCCAATGTCAGCTGGCTGATCAGATGCCCCGTTTCCGCATCGAGTTGAAGCAGCCGGGTCTCGTTGTCGATTTCGGCCGTCACGTAGAGCCGGCCGCCTAAGGGCAACGGCGGGCCAAGGAACCACGCCGGGTGCCGATCGGGAATTGGGGATTGGGGATTGGGGGTTGGGGCGTTGGGCAAATCCCTAATCCCTAATCCCCAACCCCCAAAGTAAGGCCCGCCGATTTCCCATTTCAGCTTGCCCGAGCGAACGTCGTAAGCGGTCAGCAGGTTGTAGTTCTTCAGCGCGCCGGGGTCGAGCCGCCAGCGACCGTCGGGGGTGACCACCATCCGCTGGTAGTCGCAGCGAAACGCGAAATTGAGATCTTCGAGGCCGAACACGTAGCGGCCGTCGCTGCTGAGCGTGCCGAAGGCGGTGTCTTCCCAGAGGCGACGTTGGAGTCCTTGGGCAAGATTGTCGGCCATGTTTGGCAAGGGGCTCGTCTGCTTCTCTTCCCCCACGCCGTTTGTAAAGGGGGTGTCGTCAAGGAACTGCCGCAAGGCGTCTTCCAGCGGCGACTGCCAACGTAGCGTGCCACTGGCGAAATCGATCGCCATCAGATGCGTGGCGGTCCGCAGCAGGATTGTCCGGCCGACCAACAAGGGGTGGAGCCTCGGCAGCGCGACCCGGTGCTGGTCCAGGTGTTCGGTTTGCAGTTTTTCGATCTGTCCGACAACCAGGGAGTCGTCGGAGATCGGCGCGAGCGATTCCGCTTTCAGGAAAGGGCTGCCGACGTCTTTGGGGATTAGGGATTGGGGATTGGGGATTGGAGCGTTGGGCAAATCCCTAGTCCCTAATCCCCAATCCCTCCCTTCCTGCGGCGGCCCAACCAGCGACTGAAGCCAGTCCAGGGCCCCGTCTGGCCGTTTTGATGTTTTGATGAAAGACATCTCCCGAGTTCCGCCGGCAACAGCCAGCGTGGCGTCGGGGAACCGGGCCTGCATCCGCCGCAACACTTCTTCGGCGGCCTCGGGCATTGCGGCCCTCGACCAGCAGACGGCCAGCAGCGTCGACAGCGCCGGCTCCCAGCGATCGGCCTGGCGTGTTTTGCTGAAAAGGTCCCTCAGCCGCTGCAAGTGCAGCGCGGCGTGCAACGGGTGGCCGTGGTGGAGGTGGTAGTTGCCCAAGAGGTACGTGGCCTCGGCGCCGGCGGTGGTGTAGAAGAAGCGCTCGGCCACCTCGGCAAGTGCTTCGCTGCTGCCCAACTCGGCGGCCCGGCGGAGCATCTTCCGCGCCGTGGCGCCAAACTGCAACTCGTACGCCTGGAGACCTTGCTCGGGCAACCGGCCGATCAGTTGCTCGGCCGCCGGCTTGAGGCCTTGAAACAAAGGCACCTTCACGTCGGGCCGAAAGAAGCTGTTCGAGGGGGCCTTCAAGATTTCGTCCAACAGCCGGACGGCTTCGGCGTAGCGCTGCCGCCGGCACAACTGGCGGGCCGTGGCCAGTTTGCGTACCTGGAGACGATCGGCCAATTCCACTCCCATGCCTCCCGGCGGCTCGTCCGAGCCGTCTCCGATTGCCGGCAGCATCAGCGGCCCCATCGCCGCGCCGGGCAGCACGATGTTCCCCGCGGGCATCGGCTGGGCGGCCGGCTTGCCGGCAGCCTTGTCGCCCGCAGCGGCAGCCTCCTTGACGGCGGGCGGTTGGCTGGCTTTTTCCGGCGGCTTTGGCAGCGGATGCCCCGCGACGTAGGCCTCCCATTTTTTTAGGGCTTCGTCGCGCTTGGCTGGGGTCTCAAAGCCGCAGTTGCTGACGCTGACGTGGTACTGCCGGCTCTTCCGCATTCGGTCGAAGTCCGACTTGGCCCGCTGCAGCCCGTAGTCGGCGTGCGATTGGCCCGTGGCGTGGATCAGCCACGCCAAGGCCACATCGCGGACCTCGATGGTCGTGACCTTGCCGTTGACGGTTCGCCGCGAGCACTCGGTTTTGTCATTCAGGAAAGTGGCCAGCACCGCGGCGTAGGGCTTTTCTCCCAAGCGGCCGATGGCCACGACCGCGTAAACCCGCACGCGTCCCGGCAGCCCCTTGGTGTCGCGAGCGGCCCGCAGCGCCAGGTCCAATCCTTCTCGAACGTCGTGCTGCACGGCAAGCTGTAGTTTATGTCGTAACAGTTCGGGGCGTGACGGAGCAAGGATCCACTGTCCGAGGAGGCGGCGCAGGCCGTGCACGTATTTCCCACCGGTCAGCGCCTTGCGGAAATCGGACTGCTGCACCAGCGACGACAAGGACTGATTGCCGGCCGGCTGCCGAATCAGATTCGACTGCGGGTCCGACGCCACGAACAGCAAGGCGGCGGTGCTGCCCAACGAGGGAGGCTTGCGCTGCTGGCCGGCGAAATGCGACAACCGCGAGAAGACCTGGCGAAGCCGCAGCTCGAGGGCGTCGGCGGCCGGCTGCGGGCCCGCAGCGGCGGAGACCAACAGGCCGTATTCGGCCATGTGCATCTGGGCAAACAACTCCCGGGCCGCCTCGTCGCCGCCGACCGTTTGGTGATACCGCTGCCAGCCGGGCAGATCGTGTTGTCGCTTCCCCTCGGTGTCGTCGATGAACGCCTTCAAGCGCCTCCCGTAGTCGGCCTGCATCACGTCCTGGAGGATCCAGCGGCAGCGGCGGCGAATTTCCGGATCTGCGTGTCGCAGCCCCCGCTGAAGTGTGTCGCGAGCCCGTAGACCCAATGTGGTCAGTTGTTGCGAGGCGCGACGCCGCACCCGAAATGACTCGTCGCCCAACTGCCGTACCAGAGCTCCTGGTTCCGGCGCGATCGCAGGTTGGCCTTGCGCGGCCAGCGCGCTGCAGAGACCCGAAACGCAAACCCAGAGCACGAACGCCCACGAGCGGGCAAGTGGCTCACGACGACGCCATCCGAAAACGAACCTCGCGCCCGCAACGCAAGGCGTTCTGGCGACCTTGGCAGGGGTGATCGCCACGGTTTCCCGTTGCGACGCTGGCGGGAAGTCAATATCCGAGAACGGCATGGGACTCTTACCACGTCTCGACATACAGCGCTTGCTTCGCAGTTCAACTCGGACGACCGTCAACTCTCAGTATAGTCGCGGGGTCCTGGGAAAGTCAAAGCCCTCCGTTGCGGGCCGTTGTACGGGGTATCCGTTGTGGGTATGATAACGGCAACTTCGGGCATGCTTTCATGAAGATAGCACCAGACGTGAGGATCACCACCGTGCGAATGATCTGCTTCTTGACGTTGATGGGGACGATTGCGCCGGCCGTTGTGGAAGGCGGCGAGACCGCACCGGCAGTGACGTTGCGGACAGTGACGTTACGGGCCACGGTGGTCGACGCCGCCACCGGCCAGCCGTTGCCGGGGCGGGTGTACGTGCGCTCGGCGCCAATTTCAGGAAAGGGGGGCCGCTGGTTCTTCGCCCGGTCCGCTTCGCCGGAAGGCTCGGCGGTGGAGTATCGAAAAGAGCGGCAGCGGGGCAGCGTCGAGATGCACACCACCGTGTCGGCCCATCCGTTTGTGGTCGAAGTGCCCGTGTCCCCGAGAACGCTGGGCCGCTACACGGTGAGCGTCGAGCGCGGCAAGGAATACCTGCCCGTGGAGAAAGAGGTGGAAGTCGGGCAAAAGGGGGTCACAATCAAGTTCGAGTTGCGGCGCTGGATCGACATGGCCGCCGCCGGTTGGTACTCCGGCGACACGCACGTGCACCGCTCGATCGAGGAGTTACCCAACGTGATGCTGGCCGAGGATATCAACGTGGGTCTGCCGCTGCCGTACTGGGTGACGACCGCCTATACGCCACCCGGCTCGGGCGACAAGACCACAGTGCCCGGCTCGGGCAACAAAACCACAGTGCCCGGCTCGGGCAACAAGACCACAGTGCCCGGCTCGGGCAACAAGAGCACGGCGGCTCCAGCGTCCCCCGCTGCCGGCGGCACTGTGCGGCCGGAAGTGATTACCATCGATCCGACGCACGTGATCTATCCGGTCAACACGGAATACGAGATCTTCAGCGTCGGCCCGAAGCGGCACACCTTGGGGGCGGTGTTCGTCTTGGGGCACAAAACGCCTTTTGCAACGGGCGTGCCGCCGGTGGGGCCGATCGCCGAAGAGGCCCGCCGCCAAGGGGCCCTGTTGGACCTCGACAAACACTCCTGGCCGTGGTCCTTGATGCTGGTGCCGGTGATGAAGGTCGACCTGTTCGAGTTGGCCAACAACCACTGCTGGCGGACCGAGTTCGGTTTCCGTCAATGGTCGGCGAACACCGCGCCGGCTTACATGAAGTTGCAGCGGGATCAGCGAGGATTCACCGAGTGGGGCTGGATCGATTTCGGTTTCCAGTCGTATTACGCGCTGCTGAACTGCGGGTTCCGCATGCGGCCGACCGCCGGGACCGCGTCGGGGGTACACCCGGTGCCGTTGGGGTTCGGCCGGGTTTACGTTCACCTGCCGGGTGGGTTCAGCTACGAGAAATGGATGCAGGGGCTCAACGCGGGCCGCAGTTTCGTCACCACCGGGCCGATGTTGATGATCGAGGTCGATGGCCGTCCGCCGGGGGCCACGATCCGCGCCCAAGGCGACGGCCGGCGGACCTGTCGCATCACCGGCACGACCATCGCCGCCCGGCCGCTGCGTCCGATGGAAATCGTCGTCAACGGGCGGATCGTCCGGCGAGTCGCCTTGGCCAATCGCAAGACCCCCCAGGGCGGATACGAGAGCCCGATCGATGCCCGGGTCGAGTTGGAAGGTTCCTCCTGGATTGCGATTCGCGTGTTCGAGGAGCGGCCTGACCGGAGGATACGTTTTGCCCACAGCAGCCCGGTCCACGTCGATATCCCCGGCAAGCCGTTGCGGCCGCGGCGTGAAGAGGTGGATTATCTGATCCGTCGGATGAAAGAGGAGATCGAGCGCAACCGGGACGTGCTGCGGCCGGAGGGCCTCGAGGAGTATCACCACGCGCTGCAAGTATATCAAGAAATCGCCAAGGAGGCGCGGTAGGTAGGGGGGGGCACGAGAATCAGAAGCCATAGGAGATCCCCATGAACTGGCGAATCAGCGATCCGGCCCACCTGCTGGCGGCGATGCGGGTGGCGTTGGTCCAAGGCGGACAGTTTCTCGTCAGCCGCATCGCGCCCAACGGACCGATCCTTCAGCAACGGAACCTCAGCTATATCCACAAGAGCACCTGGGGCATGTACTCCGCCGGCGTCGAGCACGGGACCGTGGCGCGGCTATTGGATTGGGCCCGGCGCGAGGCACTGCAACCGAACGGCGATTTCTACTTCCCCAAAGAAACGCCGGAGTACAAGGACTTCCAACGGGTCTACCGGCCGCTGAACTTCTGCAAGATCGCGGTCTGGATCGGTCATCCGCTGTTGGAAACGGGCGAGGTAGTCGATCGGATCTTGCAATATCAGCATCGACCGTCCGGCGGAGTGTTTCACTACATCGGCGACGATCCGCACCACGTGCAGCAGCAAACCATGATCGGCACGCTCGACACCACCTTCTTCGGCCACCTGATGATCGCCCTGGACGAGCGCCAGCGGGCGATCTCGGCCGGCGATTGGGTCCGGCGGTGGGTGGAAGCGAATTCTTCTGAAGGCCATCTCGCCGGTGGGACAATGTATACGAAGATGACCCCCGACGGCGAGTTGGTCACCGACGTGCAGCCCGGCGAGCGGATTTCCCGGGTGGTCGACGTCCGCGGGGCGAAACAGGAGTTCTGGAACGTCGGCACGGCCATGGCGTACCTGGCGGTGCTCTACGACGTAATGCGAAGTAAGTGGGGCCATGGCCAACAGCAGGCCCGGCCGTATCTCGACGCCGCTTTGGCCCTGTTGGACTTCGAGTCCACCATGCCGCTGGATACCTATTTGTGGCCGTCGAAGTGCAAGGTCGGCTGGGGGGCGGGGGAGCTGCTGCGCGTCTTGGTGGAGCACGGCTTGGAAGATGAGCAAACCATCGAAAAGGCTTATCGCGTGGCGGAGCGGGTGGCGATGTTCACGTTTCTCGACAATCAACTGCCCGACGGCGGCTGGCCGTGGATGCACTATCCCTTGAGCGAGCAGGTATCGGAAATGGCGTTGAGCTACAAGCCGCTGAAACACATCGTTTGGGCGCCGCCGGAGCCGCCCCAATCAACGCGAGGCAGCGGGCCGCCGCCAACGATTTTCCTTTCCCGCGAGGAGATCACCGGCGAGTTCCTCGGCGAGATGAAGGCCATCGAGCAAGGCGTGGCCGCCTGGCTGGAGTCATCGTCGGGCGGTGTCCGTGATGGTGCGGCAGGGCAAACTAACGCAGAGTCCGCCTAGTGGCCCGTCAACATTGATTTGACGGGTGGCTGTTCGCTCTGATTCAATCGGCGCCTGATGCGACTGGATTCGATGCCGTGGCGTGATGGGGAAGAAGTAGGTGGTAGGTAGTAGGCGGTAGGTAGTAAGGAGCAAGACCGTGGCGGAAAGAACTATCGGGATTTGATCGCTAATCGCTTGGGCTACATCAACGAAGAGACAACCTCCGCGCTAATCGACCTGGCCGGCCAAGTCTGCCGTCCAACCACCGCGCTGGCCAACGCACTTTCACGAGGCAACTAACCGACTACCATCCATCTACTACCTACTACCTACTGTCTACCATATACCATCTACCAGTCCGCAGGCACTGGGGCACCGCTGCGCTTTGCCCCAGCCACCCAACCTGACATCTCACTGTTGACGGACCACTGGCCCTCTTCACTCAACGCGTTTCGCTTCCAACTCCCGGCCGGTTTTCCCAGGAATTTCGCCCTGGTTCCGCGGCAGACGGATCCGAAAGGCGGTACCGTGCTGGCAGTCGACGGCCTGGATGGTTCCGCCGTGACTTTCGACGATCTGGCGGCAGATAGTCAATCCGAGTCCGGTACCTTGGCTCTTGGTGGTAAACAGCGGCTCGAAGACCAACTCGCGTTGTTCGGCGGGGATCGCCGGCCCGTCGTTGGAGATGACGATCTGGTCATGCTGGTCGGATCGAGTCGCTTCGACCGCGATGTTGCCGGCCTCCCCCACGGCGCGGATCGCATTGCTGAAGAGATTTCTCAGGACTTGTTCCCATTGGGCGGCATCGATGTCGATCACAAACGGATCGGGCCGGCAGGTAATGTGCCACCCGATTTGTCGGGCTGCGCCCAGCCGGGAACAGGCCTCGGTAATGATCGGGTCGAGCGGGACCGGCTTCTTCACCGGTTCTTTCCCCCGGCTCATCGCCACCAGGTCGTTGATGATCCGGTCGGCGGAGGCGGTCTCCTGCTCCATGATGTCCAAGTACTCTCGCCATTTCGACTCCTTCAGCGTCGCCTTGTGTTTCAGGAAGAAGGCGGCGTTTCGGATCACGCTCAACGGGCTGCGCAGTTCGTGGGCGATGCTCGCCGAGACCTGTCCGACGGCGGCCAATTGCGTTTGACGAACGAGTTGGTCGCGGACCTTTTTCAGTTCGACCTCGACGTGCCGTTTTTCTCGCCGCTCGAGTTCCAGCACCCGCTGCTGGGCCGCGCGGGTCTTCTTTTCGGCCCGTTTGCGCTGGGTGATTTCCCCGATCAGCCTGGCGGCGGCCAACAGGCGTTTCTTGGCGATTTCGATGATGAAGTGGGGGCGGGACTCGTACGACTGTGCTAGTTCGAGAAGCTCGTCCGGGTCGACGCGGTAGCGTTGGGCGATCTGAAGCAGTTTCCCGCGATCTCGAGGCGGATCCCCGTACCCGACGTTGATCGATCCTACGATTTCTTCTCCGGCCCGTATCGGAGCCGCGTACAGACGGATGCCTCCTCGGCATTCAATGTCCACCGGCTGGCCTGTTTCGATCGAAGCCTTGCACGCCTTGCTCCAGCATGCCTCATAGCAATGCCGTTTGCCACTCTCGAGTGCTTCGCGGTCGTCGTCCGTGTTGCAAGATCGCCGGGAAGCCCGATCCAGAAATCGGCACCAATTCGAGGCGAGCAGTCCCAAGGCATAGTCGCCGTTCTTCTCGTAGACTGCGGCCGACGTGCCGAGCAAGTCGAGAAAGTCGCTAGCAATGTCCCGCAATACGTCTTTTCCGACGGAGTCCAACAGCAGACGCGACGTATTCAGCCTGCTGAGATCATCGTAGACCTGTTCGTACACGGTATCCCGTTCGTCGCCGCTTGGCTCCCGGGACACCTCCTTCGTCAGCAGCCATTGGATCCGCCGCAGTTGTTCCTCCGCCTGTTTCCGTTGGGTGATATCGCGGTCGATTCCCCGGTAACCGGCAAGGTTCCCTTCGGCGTCGAGAATCGGCACGCCGCTGGTCTCCAGCACGACGGTGTGCCCGCGGCGGTGCAAGTTGGTGTTCTCCAACCGGGCGAACGGCTCACCGGAGTCGCAGAGGTTGCGGAAGAACGCGCCGATGCGCCGGGCCTCATCCGGCGGCATCAAGTCGAACGGAGTCTTTCCGAGGATTTCGTCGGGTTCATATCCCAGCAACTCCTTGACTTTGGGGCTGGTGTAGGTGTAGACGCCGTTGCGGTCGATCTCCCAGATCCAGTCACTGCTCGTCTCGACCAGCGATCGGAAACGTTGTTCGCTTTTCCGCAATGCTTCTTCGGCCCGCTTGCGCTGGGTGATGTCGCGCGACGACTCGACGATCTGGACCACTTCACCGGCCTCGTTGAAGATGGGCGCCGCGCTGATCTCGACGATCCTTTCGTTGCCTTCCGGATCGTTTTGGGTTTGGACGACCGTGACCGGAGTCTTGGCGGCGATGACCTGCTTCAACGGGCAAGGACCGTGCTCTGCTGCGCAGGGCGCCGCGCGGCCGTGGAAGAGTCGATAGCACGCCATGCAAGCGGACACCGGGTCCCGGCCTCCCGTTCGCCGCCGGGCGGCCCGATTGGCCAACACCACGCGGTAGTCGCGGTCGACCACCAAGGTGGCATCCTGCACGGCGTCGATGACGGTCTGCAGGAACGCCCGCGACTGCTGCAACGCCTCCTCCGCCCGTTTACGCTGGGTGATGTCCTGGATCACGGTCACCAGGCAGTCCACGGTTCCGTCGGCGCGGCGGAGGCATCGCAGCGACAGGCTCGTGTAGACGGTCTGGCCGTCCTTGCGGAGGAAGCGTTTGTCCATCGAGTATCCCTGGGTGACGCCGGCCAAGACCCGATTCAGTTGCGTCTCATCGGCCTCCACGTCGTCCGGCTGGGTCAATTCGTTCCAGCTCTTTGAGATCAACTCCTGTTCGCTGTAGCCGAGCGTTTTCAGCAGTTGGTCGTTGACCTCCATCCAATCCTTCTCGGGCGAGATGATCGCCATGCCGACCAAACCCAACTCGAAATAGCTGCGGAACCGTTCTTCGCTTTCCAGCAGCCACTGTTCCGCTTGCTTGTGGCCGGCGACCTCCTGGTGCAAATCCCGATTGGCTTTTTGCAGTTCGGTGGTCCGCTGGGCCACGCGCTGCTCGAGCATCTCGTTGGCCTGATGCAGTTTCCGCTGGGCCTCCTTCCGATCGGTGATGTCCAGAAAGACGCCGTTGAAATGCACGCTTCCGTCGCCCATCCGGTGGGGGTTGGACGTCGCCCGGATCCACTTGATCTCGCCGCTTAGCGATCGGGCCTGCATTTCCCGCTGCCAAGTGGTCAGGTGCTCGGCCGATTCGTCGATCGACTGGAAGATCGCGTCGACGTCCTCGTCAACGAGTAGACCGGGGAACAGCGCCGTGGGATCGCGTCGAGCTTCTTCCGGCGTCATGCCCAGGATCGCGGTTATGCCTTCGCTCACGTAGGGAAACGCGTACGTTCCGTCCTTGTGCAGTACGAACTGGTAGACTACCCCGGGCAGGGCGGCGGCCGTGTCGCGGGCCCGAATCTGGTTCGCCCGCAGCGCTTCTTCGGCTCGTTTGTGCCGGGCAACGTGGCGTCGCAACCGGTGCGAAGTTAGCAACACAACACCCAGGCCGAGAAGCCACACCGTGCCGTAGCCGATCGTCCGGTGGATCATCCCCGACCGTTGCCGCGGCCAGGTGGAGGCCATCGGCACGGAAACGCTGATGCCCCCGCGAATTTCTCCTACCTCGTACTCTTGTTCGGCATGGCATTTCAGACAGCTTTCCTCCGTAATCAGCGGTCGCATCAAACGCAGGTGGGGCTCCCCATCGATGTCGACCTCCGCGCTCACCTCGGTCTGACCCCGCTCGAAAGCCTTCAGGGCTTGCCGTTCCCACGGGTCGGGGGAATTGGCCGGATCGATCGGGTTCAGGCTGGTTAGATGGCCGCGCAAACCGTATTCCTGCGGGCCCATCTCCTGGACTTGGCGCATCATGCGGTCCGGGTCCAGCAGCGTCAAACGTTGGCCCGAGCTGCTGACGATGTCCCGATCGGCAACTTTCGCCAGATAAGGATTCGGTTGCGTTTGCTCAGTAACCGGGACGTAGACACCGCCGTGCCCGGCGGCCCAGCGGCGGAGGAGGAGGTCCTTGTGAAAAGCGCCCCGGGCTTCCCCTCGAGCAATCTGGCGGGCCTCGTCGCGCTCGTCGTTCAACTCCCAGGTGAGTGTCGCCCCGACCGCCACCGTCCAGAATGTCATCAAGAGCCAAGAATATCCCCGCAGCCGGACCGCTCCGGCCGTCCCGCGATTGGTGCCGTTCATCGAATCCTTTTACTCACACTTCTGACGAGTTCCGCAAGGAAGACAAGATGAGAGGAACAGGCAAGACAGGAAACATAAAAGGCCCCTCCATCGTTCAGTAGACAATTCTTCGTAGACTCTGGGCGCGCGGCGACCCCCCTGTCGGGCCGTACGTTGGTAATTTGGTCGCCCACCAGCGGCCCGTCGAAAAAGAACGCCCGTGAAGAGAATGAGGGCCAACGAGATCTTGCTCGCGATTCTCCGCCCTGTCGCCAAGTTGCCTTTTTCGGCTTACACAGAGGCTGTCCTGGAATGCTCCAGTCGGGCGATGCCGGCGGCGCCGATGTAGCCGGCGTCGCCGCCGAGGGTGGCGAAGTCGATGGTGATTCGCTCGGCCAACACGGCGAACGCGCGGCGGTTGACTTCTTGCTTTATCTCGGCAAGGAACCGGCGGCCCAGTTCGCTGTTGTTTCCGCCGAAGGTCATCGCGCCGCCCAACAGCACGCAGTTGGGGTCGATCGTGTGCAGCAGGTTGACCACGCCCACGCCCATGTATCGGGCCGTCTGGAGAATGATCTGCAGCGAGAGTTCGTCGCCCGCCTCGGCCTCTTGGGCGAGCAACTTGGGCGTAAGCTCTATGCCCTCGGCGAGCCGATCGGCCAGCGAACTGTCGCCGTCCGACTCCAGCGCTTCCAGCGTACGCTTGACGACGCCGCCGGCGCCGGCGTAAGCCTCCAGATGGCCGGGTTGTCCGCATCCGCAGAGTCGGGCGTCGGCGGCGTCGTTGATGATCACGTGGCCGCATTCGGCGCCGTGGCTGTTTTCGCCGTCGATGGACAAGTCGCCGATGATGATCCCGCAGCCGATCCCGGTCCCCAAGGTGAACAGCACCAGGCTACGGAACTCCCGGCCGGCGCCGATCCAGTATTCCCCATACGCCGCCGCGGCGGCATCGTTGGCGAACGCCACCGGCAGACCGCAATGGTGGCTGACCCGATCGCGGATGGGGAAATCGCACCACTCGTCCCCTCGGGGCCCTTTCAAGTTGACCGGCTCGATCAGCATGCCGGCAGGGATGTCCATGGTGCCCGGCGAGCCGAGTCCCACCCGGCCGATCCGCGACGGTTCGAGCCCCGCCTCCTCGATGGCCCGCAACACGGCGGCGCCCATCCGGGCGGCAGCGTCCTCGGCGCCTCTTTCGGGCTCGGTGCGAATACTGAGCCAACAGAGCGGCCGGCCGGTGTCGTCGACCACCCCGACCTTGATATTGGTTCCTCCCAAGTCCAGCCCGACAAAGAACGGCTTCCGGGCCTCGTCGAGCGATATGAAGCGACGCGTCTGCGACATCTTGCACCCACCTGAAAGGGAATCGAAAACTGGGCCTGCCGGCCAGCGAACCTCTAGTATATCAAACTGTCGCCCGCGGGGGCAATCGGGTGGTCCAATCGCCTCCCACAGAGGGAATCTGACGAGCAACGACGGTTTTTTCCGCCCAAGACCCGGAAAATGCCCAAGTTGCGATTGTGCGAAACGGCCTTTGCGGACACAATACTGAACCGAAACGACTCCGGATCTAATAATCGAAAAGGAATTCGCAGCCGATCGCATGACCCGCCGTCCCAAGGACGATTTGCGATCGCTGAGTTGACGGTGACACGGAGGTTGCCCGCATACCTCGTCTCGACGTGCTCACGTTTCGCTGCCGCCCGGCCATGACGCGCCGACCCCGCACGGGAAGCCGGTAGCATGAGGCGTTTTCCGGCATCCGCCGACCAGTTGGGTTGCCTTGCAAGACCCGCGTGGCGACCCGGGCGAGTCCAACCATAGGAGGGAATCGATGGTCTCGTTACAGGCGGCCCTGGTGGCCATGGCTTTCACGGGCGCCGGTCAAACGGTGCTATTGGACTTCTACAGCGACTCCTGCGGCCCGTGCCGGGCGATGGACCCCACGGTCCAGGAACTCGCCAAGATGGGTTTTCCGGTCCGCAAGGTCAACGTCGAGCAGGATCGGGCCTTGGCGGCGAAGTTTCGCGTGCAGGCCATTCCGTGCTTTGTGATGCTCGTCGACGGACGGGAAGTGGACCGGGTGGTGGGCGGGACCAGCTTCAGCCGGCTCGAGCGGATGTGTAAGTTGGGCTTGGGCCGGCCCGCACCGGTCGAGTCGTCGCCGGTTCTGGACGCGGCAACCGGCAGCGCGCCCCGGGCGACGCCCGAGACGACGCCGATGAACCACCGGGTCGTCCCAATCCCTTCGGTGGAAAGTGGCCCGCCGCTGTCGGCTCTCACACGGCAAGCCGCCGCCCAGCCGCCTCAACGAATCTCGTCCGTCCGGCCATCGCCGGTGACGGACCGTCCGTCACCGGCGCCCGGCTGGACCGCACGGGGCGCCGCCAACGCCAAGTCCGATGCCAGGCTGCTGGCCGCCAGCGTCCGGCTGCGGATCAAGGATCCCCGGGGCCATTCGTGCGGATCCGGAACGATCATCGATGCTCGCCAGGGGGAAGCACTGATCCTGACTTGCGGACACATCTTCCGCGACAGCCAAGGCAAGGGATCCATCGAGGTCGACCTGTTCACGCCGGACGGCCCCATTCCAATTGCCACTGGGCGGCCTGTTTCGGTCACCGCCGAGGGTCAGTTGATTTCCTACAATTTGGATCGGGACGTGGGATTGGTCTTGATCAAGACGTCTTCGGAAGGCCTCCCGGGGCAGGTGGTGACCGCCCGAGTCGCCCCCGTCGGCTACCGGGTCAGCCCCGGCGAGCCGGTCGTCAGCGTGGGCTGCAACAACGGCGATCGGCCCAGTGCCCTGCACAGTCGTGTGACCTCGCTGAACAAATACTCTGGCCCGCCCAACCTGGAAGTAGCCGGTCTGCCGGTCGAAGGGCGCAGCGGCGGCGGACTGTTTTCCCGGGAGGGCCTGGTGATCGGCGTCTGCAATGCGGCCGATCCGAGCGATCGGGAAGGGCTCTACGCCGCACTGCAAGTGATCCATGCCGAACTGAACGCCGCCAAACTGGCCTTCGTCCACCAACCGTCGCAGCACGGCCAGCCTTCGGCCCTTGCGGCGACCTTGGCGCCGCCAATGGCGTTGGCGGATCGTCTTGATCAAGAGACGCCGCCGATGCCCAAGCGGATGCCGCCGCCATCGGCCCCACGATCCCAGGGAGACTGGGCGAGCCCCGGTGTGTCCGAGGTATCGCTGTCGACGTCCCCGGCCGCACGGTGGTCGCCTGCCGAGAATCGGCCCCGACTGAACGTCGAGGAACAGGCCGCGTTGGATGAACTCCTGAAGCGGCTCGAAGGCGGGGCCCGGGTGGTGTGCGTAGTGCAATCTCGCCGCAATCCCACCGCCCGAAGCGAAATCCTCGTTCTAGAAAACGTCTCGCCTCACTTTTTGAAGCGGTTGGCCACCGAGGCCCGGGCCCGGGAGACATCGCTGGAGATTCCGTAGGTCAGGGCTTGCCCTGACGCAACGAAGCGGTGACCGCCAAGGCGAGACGCGTCAGCGTAAGCCGGGACGCGTCAGGGCAAGCCCTGACCTACGGAATTCCCGGACACGCTCAGATAGTCAATTCTTCCTTTCCCTTCTCTGCCGCTGGGCCTTTCTCCAGATTCAGCTTCTTGATCCGGGAGGCCAGCGTGGTCGGCTTGACCCCGAGTAATTCGGCGGCCCCGCCGGGTCCATAGATCTTCCCCTCGGTCCGCCGCAACGCCGCCAGCACGTTCTGCTGCTCGCGACGGCTCATTTCAGCCTGAGAGACGACCTCAGTTCCCGCCTCTTCCCCGTCGAAGTTCGTTGCCGCGGCCGGGTTTGGCAGCGTGTTCTGCTGGGGCAGATCGAACCGCAGCATTCCGGGCGGCGAGGTGATCACCGCACGCTCGATTACGTTTTGCAGCTCCCGCACGTTCCCAGGCCAATCGTATTGCTGCAATTGCAGGACGTTGGCCTGGGTCACCCGGGACTGGGGGCAGTTGAACCGGCTCGCAGCGTGTTGAACGAAACGCAGCGCCAATAGGGGGATGTCTTCCTTGCGGCTGCGTAGCGGCGCCACCTCGATCGGAAAGACGTTCAATCGGTAATACAGGTCTTGACGGAACCGCCCGGCTTCCAGTTCCCCTTTCAGATCGCGGTTGGTGGCGGCGATGATCCGTACGTCGACGCGTCGGGTCCTTTCCTCGCCGACGCGTTCGAACTCCCCTTCCTGCAGGACGCGGAGCAGCTTGCCCTGCAACTCCAAGGGGATTTCGGCCACCTCGTCGAGAAACAAGGTCCCCCGGTTGGCCGCCTCGAATCTCCCGGGGCGGTCCTTCAAGGCCCCGGTGAACGCCCCTTGGACGTGGCCGAAGAACTCGCTTTCGTAAAGCTCCCGGGGGATCGAGGCGCAGTTGACGTTGATCATGGGGTGCTTGCGGCGTCCGCTCACCCGGTGGATTTCTCGGGCGACCAGTTCCTTGCCGGTGCCCGACTCGCCGAGAATCAACACGTTGGCGTCGGTCGGGGCGACCAGTTCGATCTGCTTCATGAGGTTGATCAACGCGGAACTCTGCCCGACGATATCGAACTGAAGGTCGTGATCGGAGGCGATTCGCATGACACTGAATTGTAACGAAATGTCGTGATCGATCAACGATTCGTCGCCAATCACGACAATTCGTGGCCCCAGACGCCCGCGCGGCCTTTCGCAACCTGCGCAGCAGCAATCACTTGCACCACCGGCCGGTTTCGGCACGCCGCGTGCAGTAGTGCGTATTGACGGTCGAGAGGCGAGACACTTACGTAAACAGTCCGAACTAGCAAAGGAGTCGAACCATGTCGAGGATTTGCCAGATTGCCCCGGAAGACGCCACCGGGAAGACCAAGGAGTTGTTGGATGGCGTCCGTACCAAAATGGGCATGTTGCCGAACCTCTTCCTTACCATGGCCAATTCGCCCGAGGTGTTGGAGGGGTTTGTCGGTCTGAAAGACGCGCTGGACCGCGGAGTGCTGCCGGCGAAGCTGCGGGAAGAGATCGCCTTGGCCGTTTCGCAGTGCAACCATTCCGAGTACTGTGTGGCCGGCCATACGGCGATCGGAAAAACGCTGGGGCTTAGCGACGACGAGATCATGGACAGCCGTCGCTGCCAGTCGTCGGACAAGAAAGTGGACGCGGCGCTGCGGTTCACGCGAACCGTTCTGGAGAAGCACGGCTGGGTAGGTGATGAGGACGTGGAACGGCTGCGCGACGTGGACTACGACGACCGGGAGATCGCCGAGATCTTGGGCTGCATCGCCACGTACATCTTCAGCGATTACTTCAGCCAGGTGGCCCAGACCGTGGTGGACTTCCCGCCCGTGCCCGAGCTGGCCAAGGTCTGAGCACGACAAACTGACTTCGAGATTCACGCAACGGGCGGCCCGAGCGTGAAGGCCGATTGGTTGCGTGAAGGCAAAGAAAGGAGAAAGCGATGAAGATCGCAGTTACCACCCCTACCGGCCACGTGGGAGGCGCCGTGGTCGACTTCCTCTTGGAAGCCGGCGCGGACGTGAGGATGTTGTGTCGCCGTCCCGAGAAACTCCAGAAGTTCGTCGATCGCGGGGCCAAGTGTCTGAAGGGATCTCAAGACGACGTGGACTTCCTGATCCGCTGTACCGAAGGAATCGATGCCCTGTTCTGGGTCACTCCGCCGGGCTACGGGTCGGACGACGTGCGGACGTACCAAAACCGCATGGGCAAGGCGGGCGCCGAGGCGATCTACGCCAATCGGATTCCCCGCGTGGTCAATCTTTCGTCGGTTGGGGCTTTCCTGGCCTGGGGCGTCGGGCCCATCTCCGGCCTGCACGACGTCGAGATCAAGCTGGACCGGGTGACCCCCAACATCTTGCACTTGCGGCCGGGCTATTTCTTCGAGAACTACCTGTGGCAAGTCGAGAACCTCAAGAACGACGGATGCATTTGCCTGCCCGTTTCCGGCGCGCGACGCTGCCCGATGATCGCCACCCGCGATATCGCACGCGTGGCCACCGACTGGTTGTTGGACGGCCATTGGGCCGGCCACCGGGTGAGGGAATTGCACGGGCCGACCGACCTGAGCTTCGACGAGGCCGCCGTGATTCTCGGCAAAGGCTTGGACCGGAGGATCTTCCACAAGAAGGTCACCCCCAGTGAGGCCCGCCAAAACATGATTCACGGCGGGATGAGTGAGGCCTTCGCCGACCAGATCTTGGAACTCTATGAGGCCTTCGAGCGGAGAATCGTCCAGAAGCTCGAGTGGCGTTCGCCCGACACCACCACGCGGACCACCTTGCTCGACTTCACCCGCAAGGTCATCGTCCCGCTGATGGCCGAGCCGGTGGCGCACTGAGCAAAGTACTAGCCGTGGCATGCAGATGACGGTATGCTGCGGCGATGAGCTATTGGACGAACAAAGTCGTTCTGGTTACCGGCGGCTCCAGCGGACTGGGGCGGCTGATTGCCGAGGCGTTCGCAACCGCGGGCGCGAAAGTGGTGATCGCCGCCCTGGAGGCGGATGCGGTGAAGCAGGCCGCCGATGAAATGGGCCATGGCGGCGGCGACGTGCTCGGGATCCACGCCGACATCACCCGGCAAGAAGACGTCGACCGCCTGTTTGCCCAGACGATAGACCACCACGGACGGTTGGACGTGTTGGTCAACAACGCCGGCCGGTCGATGCGGGGCAAAATCTTGGACACCACGCCCGAACAGTTCCGGGAGTTGATGGAGTTGAACCTGATCGCCTTGGTCCGCTGCACCCGGGCGGCGGTGCCGCATCTACTGAAGCAGCGGGGCCACGTGGTCAACATCGGCTCGCTGGCGGCCAAGTCGTCCGCCCGTTGGGTGGGGGCTTACCCCGCCACTAAGCACGCCGTGGCGGCCTACTCGCAGCAACTGCGGCTGGAACTGGGCCCCGAAGGGCTGCACGTGCTATTGGTCTGTCCCGGCCCGATCGCCCGAAAGGCCCCCAGACTCTACCCGTTAGAGGGGATGGAGGACCTTCCCGAGCGTGCCAGGGCGCCCGGGGCGGGGGTCAAAATCAAAGGCATCCCGCCACAGAAACTGGCCGCGGCGATCCTGCGGGCGTGCGAGCGTCGCCGCCCCGAGATCGTCATGCCCGCCAAGGCACGCCTGCTATTCGCCATTTCCCAACTCTGCCCCCGCCTGGGCGACTGGATCGTGCTCCGCAGCACATGATGCGACTTGCCGCCTCGGTCGAAAGTTGCCACGGGGAAGGCTTGAAGCGGAGCGGAACCTCTGCGTATGGCTTTACTGCTACGACGTTGCCTTGGGGGCGTCTTGTCGTTTGGGTGCAGTGATGCGGGCAGTTCTGGGAGTGAGTGTATTCCACCTCCGTGCTTTCACCTCGCGCAACTGGTCGCGTGAATCGAGGTAGAGCAGATACGCAACAAACGCGGCGAGAAAGGACGGTACGGACCAGATGGAAGCGGAACCCGAAAAAGCCGTTGCTGTCCCGATCGCAGTAAGCACGGTCGCGAGCGTCAGCCGCAAGCGCTTCCACCGCGTCACGCGTCTGGCCAATTCATGGTTCCATTTGGCAGCCGATTCGGCAGCTCCGTGAGTTGGGTCTGTTGGCTGCTCCATCGCCGACTCCCTTTTCGCCACGTCAGATTCGGCCCCGAACCTCCAGGCTGGCAAGCCCTTTGGCAAACCAAACCGCCAACTCGACCAAGTCTGCGAGTCTTGCCGGCTCAAATCCGGCGTCACCGAGCATGGTGATAACCAGTGCGTACCAATCCTCGTCCGTCAATTCCCCAGGAAGAAACTGCTCTTCTTCAGCCCAGGTACGAACGAGCTTTTCAAAAGCATGCCATCTGCGTCGGTCCCAATAGTACCTTACGAAGTAGATCACCACGGGGATCAAAATGACCGTTACTGTTCCCGAAAGAACAACCTTTGCCTAGGCAAGCGCTGTTGATGCTTCCACGTCCGATCACCTCAAGCTTGCAGCGGCGGAGGATGACGTGATTGTAAGGTTCTGCGTCCCTGGCTGCAACACAGAAAAGAGGGCCCTGGCAACCTCGGGTGTCAATGGGTCGTGCTACCGGCGGCGGATGGACTTTGGCCAAACTGTCCCAAGCGATTATGTCCCCCTTGTAGATCCCCGGCAGGTTTGTCATCATACGATTTCGCTGTTGCATGCATTAGATGCCACCTCTTTCAGGTTGGCCTAAACTATTCAGAGGATGTACTCCATGGCTGCCTTCCCCAATATCGACAAGATCAAGTTCGAAGGACCCGATTCGACCAATCCGCTGGCGTTTCGTCATTACGACGAAAACGAACTGGTAGAAGGCAAGCCCATGAAGGAGATCCTTCGTTTCAGCGTGGCCTACTGGCATACGATGCGGGGAACCGGCGCCGATCCGTTCGGGCCGGGTACCATGATCCGGCCTTGGGAGGGGCCCGAGGACACCGTCGACAACGCCATCAATCGCGTCAAGGTGGCCTTCGAGTTCATGGACAAACTGGGCGCGGGCTTCTACTGCTTCCACGACCGCGACGTGGCCCCCGAGGGCGACAACCTGACCGAGACCAACAAGAATCTCGACGCCGTGGTCAAGGTGCTCAAAGAAGAGCAGCAACGCACCGGCATCAAGCTGCTCTGGGGGACGGCCAACCTGTTCAGCAATCCTCGCTACGTCCACGGGGCGGCCACGAGCTGCAACGCCGACAGCTTCGCCTTTGCCGCCGCTCAAGTGAAGAAGGCCTTGGAGGTGACCCAGCAACTCGGCGGCGACGGGTACACGTTCTGGGGCGGCCGCGAAGGCTATCAGAATCTCTGGAACACCGACATGAAGCGCGAGCTGGACCACCTAGCCGACTTCATGCACATGGCCGTCGACTACGCCAAGCAGATCGGTTTCACCGGCCAGTTCTACTTCGAGCCGAAGCCCAAGGAACCGACCAAGCACCAGTACGACTTCGACGCGGCCGCCTGTATCAATTTCCTTCGCGCCTATGGGTTGCAAGACCACGTCAAGCTGAACATCGAGACCAACCACGCCACGCTGGCCGGCCACAGCGTCGAGCACGAGTTGGAGTACGCCGGTCACCAGGGCTTTTTGGGATCGGTCGACGCCAACACGGGCGACCTGCTGTTGGGCTGGGACACCGACCAGTTTCCCACCGACGTCTATCTGGGCGCCAAGATCATGCTGTCGTTCTTGAAGTTCAACGGCGGCCTGGCTCCCGGCGGCGTGAACTTCGACGCCAAGGTCCGCCGCGAGAGCTTCGAGCCGAGCGACCTGTTCTACGCCCATGTCGGCGGCATGGACACCTTCGCCAAGGGCCTGAAGATCGCCGCCGCCATCCGCGCCGATGGCGTGTTGGAAGAGATGGTCAAGGATCGCTACCGCTCCTGGGACGCCGACATCGGCGCCGAGATCGAGGCCGGCAAACACGACCTCGCCTCGCTCGAGAAGTACATGCTTCAGAAAGGCGACGCGGCGCCCAACACCAGCGGTCGGCAGGAACTGTTCGAGAACGTGGTCAACCGCTACGTCTTCTGAGTCGCTTTTCCGCCAGCGGCCCGAAGGGACCCCATCGTGACCCGATCGCCCTGGATGATCTACGGGGCCAACGGCTACTCCGGACGTTTGATCGCCCAGGAGGCGGTCGCCCGGGGGATGGCTCCGATTCTGGCCGGACGCAATGGGAGGCAGATCGAGGCCTTGGCCGCCGAATTGGATTGCCCCAGTCGGGTTTTTTCGCTGGATGGAGCTGAGCGGATTACCGAGCAACTTAAGGGGCTTTCGGCGGTGCTGAGCTGTGCCGGTCCGTTTTCTGCTACGGCCGAACCGATGATGGACGCCTGCATCCGGGCCCGCACGCACTACCTCGACATCACCGGCGAGATCGACGTGATCGAGGCGGCTGCCGTCCGAGATGATCGGGCGAAACGGGCCGGCGTGGGGCTGATCCCGGCGGTCGGGTTCGACGTGGTGCCCAGCGATTGCCTGGCCGCCATGCTGGCGGGGCGCTTGCCGGACGCCACCCACCTGCAACTGGCCTTCCCGACTCCCACGCAGGTCAGTCCCGGCACCGCCAAAACCGTGTTGGAAGGTCTTCCCAGCGGAGGCCGCGTGCGAATCGACGGCCGGATCACCAAGGTGCCGGTGGCGTGGAAGACCATCGACGTACCGTTTCGCAACGGCCCCCAAAAGGCCACGACCGTCCCATGGGGCGACGTGGCGTCGGCCTGGTACACCACGGGCATTGCCAACATTGAGGTCTACGCAACCGTTGCCGCGACCGACCTCGAGCGACTCCGCAAAGCCCGGTGGGCGCTTCCCCTGTTGGGAACGTGGCCGCTTCGCACGTTGCTGCGCCGGGCCATCCAGTGGCGAATCAAAGGCCCCACGCCACAGCAACGTCAAACGAGCCGGGCGTCATTCTGGGGTCGGGTCTCCGACGGGCAAGGCAATTCGGCCGAAGCCACACTTCAGACGCCCGGCGGCTATCGGCTGACCGTCTCCACCGCGCTGGCCTGTGTCGAGCGAGTTCTGTCCGGCCCCGCCCCGTCCGGCTTCTCCACGCCGGCGCAAGCCTTTGGCGCCGATCTCATCCTCACCTTGCCAGAAACCGATTTCCGTTGGGGTTAGGAGAATTTCCGTCCGGGTCACCGCTCACGGTCCCTCGCGCGTCGGCCGGTGCCACATCGACCGCCAATAGGCGTGGTCAGTGGCGTAAGGGTCCAGCGGCGTGTTGGGATCGTGTTGCGGCGGGACGATGCCGTAGCGCTTCATCTCGCGAACGTAGTGTTCGTTAGGGCAATAGCCGGGCATGTCGAAACGCTTTACTTTTTCGAGTCGGCTTTTGGCGTCGACCACCGCGGCGAGGATCTGTTGATAGTCGGGGTCGTCGGTGCTGGCAAAGACGGCGACCGGGGTGGCTGGCGGCTGAGCTTGCGAAGCCCCAGCCGTTTGCCTCCCTGGGGCACCGCTGCGCTTTGCCCCAGCCACCCTATCGCAGATCCCGTAGCCGCCCGACGCCTTGGACAACGGGGCCAGCAGCAACATCGATTTCTCCGGCCGGGTCAAATTGCAGAGCGTGGAAGCGGGTCCCTCGTCGCCGAACTCCAGCGGCAGCGTCGTCCAGGGGCGGGTGTCGTAGCCTTCCCACGCCAGGCGGCGATGCTGGCCCCGTTTCACCGCATGGCACTGCCCGCAGCGCCGCGTCATCGCCTCCAGCGGAAACTTCACCTGCACCATGCCGCTGAAATAGGCCGCATAAGTTCCCGCATAGGCGGCCCCCGTCTCGATCCAAAGAATCACCGTCGTGCGTTCTTGCGGGGAGAGTTTCACGTCGTAGTGGTGGCCGTCGATCAGCTCGATCAACCGGCTGGCGGAGCTGCCGATGGTTCGCGGTGGGCGGTTGCCGGCACGGTTGCGGCCGTCGGAGATCAAACGTCGCTTGATCATCGTCAGGTAGCCTTGCGAGTAGCTCGGGCTGTGGTCGCCGCAAAGATCGACGTCGCCCTCCCGCCGGTCCGGGTTGTGGCACTCGACGCAGTGCTTGGCGAGGATCGGCTGAATATCCCGAGGGAAATCGAGCACGTCGGCAATATCGCCGAACCGCTCGATCCGGCTGGCAGGACGTTGCATCGCCATGGCGGCCCCCGCGGGCGGCGGCGTGCCGGTGCGCTGCTCGTGGCAGCCCGAGCAACCGGTCGTCTCGCCCGGCTGGACCGTGACGAAACTCTGCATCCGTTTGACCGAGAGATCGTCTTCATCCAACGCCACGAAGAACATCGACCGCAGGGCGGGCACGCGGAAATGGGCCGAGCCGTCCGGTTCGACCGGCACGGTGCCCACCACCCGGGTCAAGGTAAACGTGCCGCCGAAACTGACCGGCTCCATCCAGGAGATTTCGTAGGGATAGGCCCCGTTGAAGTTGACCGGCTCGGGCAGCGATTCCAACACCAGCAGCTTCTTGATCTCGCCCGGCTTCACGCCGGCCATGTTTCGCCCTTGGTTGACGTTGGTCAGGATCAGCCGCCCGGTCTGCCGGTTGTCGTCGACCCGCGACGGAATTATCCGCTCGCGGGGGCGTGAGCGAATCGGCCGCGGTTCGTGGCACTGAAGCCCGGCGTCCGTATCGACTTTCGGCAGCGTGTACAGGGGCCTGGTCACGCCGCGGCCGTCCATCAACAAGATCGCACCGCCGCGGGCGACAAGAAAGCGGTCCTGCGAAAGCGGATAGGGGTCGCGGAAATCACTGCCTTGGCTGATCCGCCGGGCAGAGCCTTGGGCGTCCGGTCCCGCGCCGGGATCGACGACGGTAATCGTGCCGGCGTGCTCGGTGCGGCCATGGCCGGGCGAGAACGAGGCCACCACCCGGTTCGTGCCCGGGATCGGCACCGCGTCGATCATCACGGTGCCCCGCTGCTGGTTGCCGTAGTAGATCATCTGCCCGGTGCCGTCCGGGTTGATCGTCCAGAGATGATGATAGTCGACCTGGCTGCGATCGACGTATTCCCAGCGGGTGTAAAGGATGCGGCCGTCGGGCAGCACGCAGGGCGTGTTCTCTTGTTCGACGTTGCTGGAGATCGGGCGGATGCCGTGGCCGTCGCCGTCCGAGCGGTGAAGCACGGCCACCTGCGTGCTCCAACAAGGCACCCAACGTTTGCAGCGGCTGGAACAGAAGAGGATATCGCCGTCGGGCAGGTAGGTCGGCTCGAAGTCGTCGAACGGCCCCTCGGTCAACTGCCGCAGGCCCGTGCCGTCGACGCCGATCTCGTAGAGATGGTAATGGGACTGCCCGCCCGGGCGATACGAGAACAGGATCTTGCAGCCGTCGTAATGGACCTGCGGGTCGCGGACGCCGCCTTGGGGGTCGTCCACCAGCAGCTTCAGCTTGCCGCTGGGTACGTGCAGCCGGCAGAGGCGTCCGCCGTCGCCGTAGAGTTTGCGGTTCGGATCAGTGACCCAATAGCCGAAGTTGGCGTACCAGTGTCCGTCGCGGCCCGGTTGGCGGACGGCGAAGACAATCTCCTCGACACTTTGCTCCTGCGAGGCGGCTGCGGCGGCTATCGGATCAGAAGGAGCTTCTCCCGAAGCAAGTCCTGCGCAAAGACTCATCAGCGCGGCCGCCGTTGTGATCCAACCGGGGCGTCTGTTCATGGTGGTGTCCTCCCGCCCTCTTTGTAATGCAGCGGAACGATCTTGTCAACCGTCAATTGCAGCAGGAGGTGTCCTCGGCACCACCGCAATCGCACTTGGCGCCCCGAAGTGCTTCGAGAATGATCTTGGCGGCGCAGCCCACGCCCGAGTCTACCGACACGGCCTCGGCAGGGCAGTTGCGGGCACAGGCACCGCACTCCATGCAGGCGTCGCGGTCGACGATTCGTGCCTTGCGGTCTTCCAGGGTGAACACGGCGTGCGGACATACGTCAAGGCACATGCCGCAGCCGGTACACTTTTCGTCGTCGAGGGTCAGCGTTACCACGTCGGACAGATACGGAGATTGAGCCATGGTCGTTTTCATTAAAGCCGTTGGTTGGAGTAAAGCAGTGGAAATCTCGTTATGGGGCGGCCGATAAACAGCTTCTCCCGTTTAGCTGCCGCCGGCACGGCGGCTTGACGCATAATACGCTCCTGCCAACGAAGCCGCCGTGCCGGCGGCAGCTAAACGGCTGATTGTCGAAACCGGAATGTTGTTTATCGGCCGCCCTATACGAACCGGCCAACTAGCCAAAGGATTACGCCCGCGGCGGCGCCGAGGACCTGAACCGGCACGGCCAGCGCCATTTCCTTGCGGACGCCCGAGAGCGAGGTGTAGGTGCTTGCGCCGGTGAAGTTCATCGCCAGGAAACTCACCACCGTGGGCACGATCAGGCACCAGGCCGCCGCGGTGAGCCAACCGCCGAACACCTCGGGATCGAGCCACCCATAACCGAGGATCGCTAGAACGAGCACCAATCCCAGCCAAGTTCCTTTGACCGAAAACGCCCGGCCGGGCAGCCAGGGTAGCAACGCCGGGGCGAGCACCATGCCGCCGGCGCACGCGGCCAGGAAGAATATTGCCGAGTTCAGCCCCACGCCGGCAACTCGCGCCTGCGAGTATCCGTCCGGGAGCAGTACGGCCAGCAGAAAGAAGCCCAAGGCGATCAGCGGCACGTACTTGGCCGAGAGGGTCAACTCGACCGGCACCACGGCCAGCCGATCGGCCAACGGAAAACGGACCCGGCGCATCTCGGGCGTGGCTTCCATTCCGGCGGCCAGGAACTCGGGCAGGTCCTCGGCCAGCACCGGACCGTAGGCCACCCGGAATCCGCTTTGCCTCTTGACCTCATGGGCCGCCACCCCGGGCGCGCCAAGCTGCGGAACGACGAGCGTGCGATGGGAGACGACCTCCGCCAGGCGCGCCGTCTCGATCCGCCGGACGATCTCGTCGGTGCCGAAGGTGCCTTTGCCGGCGGCGCACCAGACGTTGACGCCACGGGTGTCCAGCACCAGAATCCAGGCGTCGAGTCCGCCCAGTTGCGAGCGAAGCCGATCGAAACTCATTTTGTAGTTGGCCGAGACCAGCACCGCCGCCTCCGGCGTGGGACGGCCGACGGCGTACAATCCCGGCTCGATGGTGTAGCGCATGCGGCCGAATCCCCATCGCACCTTCCAGGTACCCAGCCGGTCGGCCGCCCGCAGGGTCGTATCCACCCGGGGCACGTCACCCGACGGCGTACTCACCGATCCGACGATCCAACGGCCGGGTGGCTCTGCCAGCATCGCACAACTCCATTTGGTATTACAAACTCTCCGCGACGGGCCACAAAAACTCGCCGATCGGGATCCGAAAGCAAAACTCCAGCGAGAAGAAAATCCCCACGACCAAAAAAACCACGCCGGCGATCCGTCGAAACCACCACTCGAACCGGGTGACCAGGTTAAAGGCCTTGCCGACCGATTGGGCACTGTAGGCGACCACCACCGCGAAGCCGACCACCGGCAAGGCCGTGCCGACGCCGTAGAGCAACGGCAGCGCGATCCTGGAATTGCACTCGACGGCCAACGGGATCAGACCGCCGAAGAACAACGCGGCCGGCAAGGGGCAAAACGCGGCGGCCAGCAGCACGCCCAGCGGCAAGGCCCCCCAGATCCCCATCCGCTCGACCCGCTTCTGCATGTTTTCGCTCACTCCCGGACCGGAGAAACCCAGCCGGATCATTTCCAACATGAACATGCCGATCAGGATCAAGATCGGGCCCAGCAGTTGGGGCATGTACTTTTGCAACGAGGTCGAAACCGGCGAAATGGCCAGCAGGCTGCCCGCCAACAGAACCGCCAGGGTCACGTAAACCAGCGTCCTGCCTAGCGCATAAAGAAGCCCGGCAAACAATGCTTGCCCGGGCCTGCCGACTCGCCGGCCAACAAAGGAAACCGCGGCGATGTTGGCGGCCATCGGACAGGGGCTGACGGCCGTCTGGATTCCCAGCCAGAGCGCCGAAGCCACGGCGGCGAAAAACATGACCGGCACTTGCTCCGGCTCCTGGTGGGATCCTTTCAGGAAGGCCGCCACTTGCTCCTGTACGAACTCGGTGAAAACTGCTTGGTCGGCGGCCCGTTCCAGCACTTCCGGCAGCACCTTCCATCGCGTCCGGTCGCCGCCGCGCATCTCGACCAATACCATACTCGGTGAAACCAGGTTGAAGTCGCGCTTGAAATGTTCGTTCGGCGGCCGATCGTAATCGACGATCCGCCAATTCAGCCGTCCGTCTTCTAACTGTTGGGCAAAAGCGGCGGTCAACGTCTCTTGGCTGTATATCTCGACGCTGCGGCAGGCAACGCAACGATGGCTGCCGTGGAGCCAGTAGACGACCACGCCGTCGGATACGCCGGCTTGGGCGGCACCTGGACGAAGCCGGTTGACGGCCATGGCGCCCACGCTGGCGGCGACCAGCAACAGCAGAACCGCCGTCAACACGCGCTTCGGTTTCATCGGCCGTGGTCTCTCGTTAGGACAATAACTGCTTGATCTCCTCGGTCGAAGACACCTTGCCCACCACGCGAACCTCGCCGTCAATGACCAACGCCGGGGTCGTGATCACGCCGAAGGCCGTGATCTCGACGATGTCGGTAACCTTTTCTACCCGGCCGTCGAGTTCCAACTGCTCCACGGCCGCTTGGGCGTTTTGGGCTAGTTGGCCACACTTGGGACATCCCGGGCCCAGCACTTGAATCCGTTTCATCGGCGTCCCCCTTTTCTTCTACTTAGGACTCGTATGGGAATTACTTCCCGAATTCGGCGCGTATAGTAGCCATCTCGCTCCGC
>SDBV01002237.1_pt1 | contig 28981 bp, 27 predicted proteins | sample 2277081 | NCBI WGS metagenome assembly SDBV01 (sample SAMN10402039, study PRJNA504765) | marine sediment metagenome | isolation source: marine sediment core GS10_PC15, 223 cmbsf | place: Arctic Ocean: Southern Knipovich Ridge | collected 2010
TACTCTTGTGGATCGCGCCCCGTTTTTCCTGTTCCTCGCTGTGGTCCAGCAGCACCTTGCCTGTGTCTTTCAGTAATCCCAGAGCCCATTTTCCCACCACCAGCCCACCCACGAGACCCATAACCGGGTCCATCCAGACCAGGCCGAAATATTTGCCGCAGAACAGGGCGAAAATCGCCAGAACAGAGGTGAGCGCATCCGCCAGCACGTGCAGATAGGCGGCACGGATATTGTGGTCGTGATTGTGCGAGTGTCCGCTGTGGTGGCTGTGGTCGTGGCCATGGCCGTGATGTCCCAGCAGATAGGCGCTGACCAGGTTTACCACCAACCCCGCTACCGCAACCAACATGGCTTTGTCAAAGCTTATCTGCTGGGGTTGAAACAGCCTCACAAATGACTCCCAACCCATTATCACCGCAACGATCATCAGCGAAACGGCGCTGGCGAAGCCTGCCAACGAACTTACTTTCCCGGTACCGAAAGTGAAATGAGAATTCCCGGCATGTTTTCGCGCGAAGACATAGGCCAGGGCAGTGATTCCCAGCGCCCCGGCGTGGCTTGCCATATGCCACCCATCGGCCAGAAGGGCCATGGAGTTGAATATCAGGCCGGCGCTTATCTCGATTACCATCATGACCGCGGTCAGGCAGATTACCCAAAATGTGTTGCGCTCATTACGCTGGGTTTCCTCATCGGTAAACAGGTTCCCGTGCAGGATACAGTTTGAGTTGTATATCTCCAAATCAGCTGCCTTTTTCTAAATTATCGGGATGATGGCTGTGAAAAGATTTAACCGCGCTTCTCTTGCTGCCCTATTGATTTATATCCTTAAAACTGGTTAATCGCAGCAGGAAGAAGGTGTTTTTCTAAGTCGAGGTCTGATTTTTTGCTGGTAAATTCCGTAGGCCAGCAGCAGACAGAGGATCAACGCGGAGATGTCGGCCACCGTACCCGGCACCATCTCCACCGCCGCCCCCACAGTTGCCACGGGATCGATCTCAAGGGCTGCGTACAGCCAGTCCAGCCCGAAGCAGAATGCCAGGCCGGAGAAAGTGATTCCCGCCAGATAGATCACCAGGCCACGGGGCCCCAGGATACGCCAGATAACAATCAAAGCGGACAGGTTGGTGGCAGGCCCCACCATCAGCAACAGCAGGGCTGCCCCCGGGCTTAAACCCTTGACAATCAGGGCTGCGGCTAAAGGAGTGCTCGAGGTGGCGCAAATGTAAAGAGGGACCCCTATGCCTATTATCATCAGGATAGTACTCCACTGTCCGCCGGGGATGTTGTCGAAAGAGCCCACCGGGATAAAATAGGAAACCGCTCCGGCCAGGATGAGGCCAACCGCCAGATAGAGCGCCAGGTCGGCCAGGAGCGTGAAAAAACTGTAGTGCAGGCTCCCGGCCAGACGTACTGGCAATGAGGGGCGCGTGGGTTTGCCGGGGGAGATGTCTGTATCACCGCACCCGCCGCTGCAAGCAGCGGCGGGAGAAAGAGCCGGAGTATCATCAGAGGGCTGCTCACGGTTGAGCAGCAACGCCGCGGCACCGGTAAAGAAAGCCGTAAAGAGTGCTGCAACCGGCCGCACGATTGTCATAACCGGATCGAGCAGGGCATAGGAGACCATAAATGAATCGACGCCGGTCTCCGGGGTGGAGATAAGAAAGGAGGTGATCGCGGCCCGCGAGGCTCCCTGGCGTCTCAATCCGGCTGCCGCGGGCAGTACCCCGCAGGAGCACAGCGGCAGGGGCGCCCCGATCAACGCGGCCCACATCACCGGCTTAAACCCTTGCCCGCCCAGGTGCCTTGCCACCGTCTGCTCGGTGACAAAAACCCGTATCAGCCCGGCCAGCGCAAAGCCTCCCAGCAGGTAGAAAGCCGCATCACGGGTAAAGTTCCAGATTTCCGCTATCAGTTCCAGCAACATCGGATTTTCCCGGTTTTGTTAATAATTTGCATCACCAAGGTTCAAAGACACTGTCCATCCGCTGGGGACAGTCGTACTTTGTCCAGCCAGGTCTAGAGCATTGTCCAAATTGGCATACTGCTGCTTTAGCACGAGATTCATTTACTCTGTATGGTTAACTCTCCAGACGAAAATATTTTGAACTATTTCTTTGTCCAGGGCAAGCTCGGTATTTTCGAATTTAATACAAAAAGCGGGGTTGGTTCGATGAACCTTCACGCGGATTCCAGGGTTCAGGCCCAGGGAGATAAGCTGATGGAGGTTGGAATGGCTGCCCGGTTTGATATAGGTAACCTTTCCGCTTTCGCCCGGCTCCAGTTTATCAAGGCTCACCACCGTATTATCGACCACCGTGCGGCCATGGTTGCAGCAACTGCCCCTGGGAATCGGTTTCCCGTCGGGACAAACTTCCGGGTGGCCCAGCAGGGTACAGATTGATTCCTCGACCTCCGGAAGCAGGGAGTGCTCCAACTGGCAGGCGACCTCTTCCATGGCGGAATTTTTTAGTTTGAGAATACTGTTGACCAGTACCTCGGCAAGACGGTGGCACCTGACAATGCGCTCGGCCAGCTCTTTACCGCCGTTCTGAAAAAGGACATTGTCCGTATCCCTGGTAATCAGGCCCAGACGCTCGAGTTCACTGACGTCAGCTTCTTCAAAATCAACGGAGCACCTTTTGCGGATCGCCGCGAGCGAACTATTCCCGATTTCAGCAGTGGTCCAGATAGCTTCCAGAATCTCTTCCTGTTTTACACTGGTTGTCATCGCTGTTCCTCTTTAAGAAAAGGTAATATTCAACATGCGGCAACAGTGGTTGATAAGACTGCCTACTGTTATGGCATAGATGAAAACCGTGCCCATGATGGCGATTCCCACCTTGAGGCCGCGTTCCTTGAAAACTACGATAGCTGCATTGATACACGGCGACAGGAAGGTCATTACCAGCAGGTTAACGATAATCTGAAGGTTGGTATACACACCACTGAGGTGTGCTATCTCGGTGGCGCCGCTCTCCCTGCGGATAATTGTCTTGATAAAGACCTGCACACTTTTTTCCGGCAAACCCATAAACCCGTCTATCACCGGCCTGGAAACCTGCTCCAGCACCCTCAGTCCTCCAAGCCTGTCGATAAAAAATACGATCAGCGACGCCAGGATGAAGATCGGCACCGCTTCTTTCATGAAGTGGTAGGTTTTCAGCGTCGACATCTTGATAATACGCTGGAAGCCCGGCACCCTCATGGCCGGGATCTCCATCAGCAGAGGAGTACGGGAACCGGGAATTATTTTATTGGCCAGGAAACCGGCCAGCAGAATCTGCACGAAAATCAGGCCGAAAACCATAATTGTAGCCGAGATTGGCATCGGGTCCAGAATGATAAACATGACAGCGAGCAGCGGGGCGCAGGGCATACCGAGGAGCAGGAGAAAAGTGGCGATGTTCTTTTCTTTGTCCGTGTCCAGCATCCGGGTTGTCAGGATAGCCATGGTGACGCAGGAAAAGCCCATGATCAGAGGAATCACACCCTTGCCGTTCAGTCCCATTTTCTGGAAAATCTTGTCGAGCAGGATCGAAAGTCGTGGAAGATAGCCGGATTCCTCGAGGACCCCAAAAACCAGGTAAAAGCAAAACAGTACCGGCAGAACCAGGCCCAGGGCCAGGAATACACCGGTGGGCAGCACTCCGAAATCAGGGTCGATGATCAAGTCCCTGATAAAAGCGCTGGGAATGGGCTCCACCAGTTTGGTGACCCAGGGGATCAGCAGGCCCTCGAAAAACGTGCCGTTGATAGTGTCCACCAGATAGGTGGCGCCGAAGGTGCCCAGGAACATGTATACCGCGGCCAAAATACCGATAGCTATGGGAATACCAGTTTTCAGGTCGGTACACCAGTCGCCAAATCGCGTCAGAAACAGGTAATTCTCGGATGGCTCGACAGTCTGGGCATCTTCGAGAACCTGTGCCGCCTTCTTGTTGTACAGGTTGCCTGCCTGAAGCTCCCAAATAGCTGAGTCCTCCAGGTGGAATTGCCCGGCAAGGCGATTGAGCCGCGCTATTACCTCGTTGTCGAAATTCCTCTCCAGATAGTCCGCCAGGCCCCGGTCTCCGGCCAGCAACAGCAGGCCGATAATTCTGGGGGAGATAGCCGGTGATTTAAGCTCTTGTTCCACTTCAGCCAGAAACCGCTCCACCTTGGGCGGGTATTTCATGATTTTTTTGGGAACCCGCATGCTGCCCAGCCTGGAGACAATCTCTCCCACCCCGATCCCGTCGCGGGCAATGGATGAGCATACATCAATGCCTAGTACCGCCGAGAGCCTCTCGTTATTGATCTCGATCCCGCGCGATTCTCCCTCGTCGATCATGTTGACTACTAGTAGCATCGGCAGGCCATATTCAGCGTACTGCAGGGCGATAGCCAGGGAGCGCTTCATGTTTTTGGCGTCGGCCACCAGGATGATGCCTCCCATGCCGGCGGCGGTCTCCTCGAGCAGGAAAATATCCCGGGAAGCCCTCTCGTCCTCGTTGTGCGAAAAAATCGAACAGATGCCCGGCGTGTCGTACAGCGGATTACCCATTCCAGCTATCCGTCCACTGGCCACGGTAACCGAGGTGCCGGGGATATTGACGCCCATCGCCCTGGTCTTGCACATCCGGGAGAACAGGGTTGTCTTGCCCACGTTCATATTGCCGATTATCGCATAACCGAACCCATGTTTGCCGCAGCCAGCGGTCCCGGCCTTGTTGCAGCACGAAGAGTTTAACCGCATGTTGCCGCTTCCTTAAGAGTGAGAATGATCGTTAAAGCGCCAATTTGAAGCTCAAAATACCGAATACCGTGTTAGCTCCCGATGCAACTGGATTAACAAAATATTGCACGACCTGATGCAGGCTGAAGTTGTTCGAGACCTGCAGCGTGTACCCGAGTTCCAGTACTGTCTCGGCGGAACCGCCCAGGTCTTTTTTGAGTCCGTGGCCTACACCGGTCTGGGCCAGGCCCAGCGAAAATATGTCCGCGTCCCGCCCGCTGAAAGGACCGAAATAGTTCAGCCCCAGGCCGATGTAGCGGTAAAGCTCGTTACGCTTGGCCGGAGTCCATCCCAGGGTAGCGAATGCGCCCAGCCCCTGGAAATCTTCGCCATCCGCAGCGGGTTCAGCGTAGAGATATTTGTCTATTGCGACATATACTCCATAGTTGGACCCGAAACTCTCCGTGGAAAGGGGATTGCCGTGGCCGGGCTCCAGGTTCGCGCTGTGGTTCCAGAATCCCAGCCGGAAATTATCCCGCAGGCCATCGCCACCACTCCAGGCCGGCTCCAGGCCGGCCTCCAGGATCGAGAACGTGCCACCCATCCCGTCAAAAGCCGTGCTGAAACCCCACTGGCCTCCCCGGCCCGCACCGTCAAAAACGCCGCCAGCCAGCTTAAAGCCATCCACCGGGCGCAAAAACACCGATATGCCAAGGCCATAGACAGGGAAGGTGGCCATGGGGATTACCGGAGTGGGACCGAAAGCATCCAGCAGCAGCTCGCCGCCGAACTGCATGGCGCAAAACTCCGCGTTGGCTTCCTGTTTACCCAGGCGAATGGTCAGTTTCTCACTGGCAAAAGTTTGCTCCAGCCAGTATTCGCTCACCTGGGTGTAGTCGTGGGCTTCCAGGTTACTGGGGGTGTGGAAGGTAGCCGCGTAATGTTCAGTTGCCCAGTTGCCGTGGCTTTCCTCTGCGCGCACGAATAACTTTCCTCCGCTCCAGAGGCCCATCCCTTCCAGGTCAAACTCCAGAATCAGGTTCAACTGGCCCAGATAACCGCCGCCGCTGCCCTGCTTGGTAAGGAAGTCTCCGCGGTAGATTGCTGCGGAGGAAACCCATCTATTCCAGGCAGGTTTCTGCTCGCCTTGCCCCGCCGCCTGTGCTGTGCCCGTGAATACAGCGGCGCACAAAAGCAGCAGGCTGATATGCCAGCTCATTTTCAACATTAATTATTCTTTATCAAGAGGCATGGCGCTGCCGTCTCAATTTAGTAGTTATATTCTTGAGTGCGGAATTGTAATTTAAACCTCTCGTCAGCTTTCGGCGGGGGCGCGGAAGAAATCCCACGCCCCCGCCAAAAAACCGTTACTTAAAACCTTAACGCAAACTGAAGTCCCAACTGGTCCGCGGTCTTCTTGGTCGCCCGGTCGCCCTTGCCGAATATCTGGTATTCAATTTTTAAAACGACCCGGGGGTTTGGGTAAATACCCAGGCAAAATACCAGTTCGTTCAGGTCCGTGTCCCTGGCGCTGCGGCCCAGGGCGCTGCCAGGATCGAGGTAATCGAGTTTTCCATACCTGATAGTGGGCCTGACCACGTTATTGATCAGCTTGGACGCCTGGATGAAATAGCCGGACATATCTCCTTCATCCGTGCCGGAGGGGTTCTCGGACGAAGCCGAGGTAACCTCTCCGTAGAGGTCGACCAGCGAGGTGTGGAGCATCACGTGCCCGCCGACCATACTGAGGTCGTAATCGCCGGCATCGTCCCAGGCGCCGTTGTAGGTTGAGAAGCCCACTTCCAGAGCATCCATAAGCGTGAGGTTCACCCTTGCTCCGATAGCTTTGTCCTCGTTGTTATCGCGGTATTGGCGGCTGTTGCGCATCCGCGAACCGTCGCCCAGGCCGTTAATCGTGTAAAAGTCGAAAGACAGTGAGTTGTGCGCATCGAAGTTGAAATAACCGTGCAGGTCAACGCCCACGTCCTTCCAGGCGCTGACTCCTATCTCACGAGACATCTGCGGCCGGGTGACAGTATAGTTCAGGTGGGGTGCGTGAAACTCGTCGAAACGGTTAAATGGTGTGAGCATGGCGCCCACCCTGACACCCAGGTTGGGAACGAACCAATAGTCTATATAGGCCTGCTCCACAAATGTGTTGTTGCCACCGGTGCCGCCATGTTCCAACTCGAACTCGGTGAAAAAATTTATCTTCTCGCTGGCCCAGCCACTCACTGTAAAAGCCAGGTAGTGGAGGTCGAAGTTTTTTGCTTTGTCTTCGGTCTGGAAATACTCCGTGTACAAATAGCCGCCCAGGTTCAGCTTGCCGATATACGAATTTTCTTCCTCGTGAGTCGTATTGACAAGATAGTTCACGATCTCTTCATACTGCTCCGCTGTCAAAGCGGCCTGGAGTCTCATCGCCCGTACCTGCCCTGGCCACTCAGCGACGGTGAACTCATTTGGTTCATACAGGTCGTGGCAGCGACCGCATTTCTGCTGGTACAGACCCTGGCCGCTCTGGGCAAAAACGGCCCCGGCCTGAATAAACAAAACAACCAATCCCATCAGGATCAGGCTAATCTTACGAGGAGATGCAGTCATCGTTGTTGCTCCTTTCGCGGGCCTCGCGGGCCAGGCAATTGTCAATTTAATGTCTTAAGCTAAGCGTCTCGCTGGGAAGTCTCCCTGCTTCGCTCCTTCTCTTGGCGGTGGACTTTAATAATCTCTCCTCTTTCATTTCAAAGGATTAAAGGCTGTCAATGCTTCAAACGAGATTTCTGGCAATTTTTTTGACAAGAGGCGTATCCCTTGAATATCTCCCGTGGATGCAGCAACTATTTTTGCCACACCTGGGGAAATTTGCCACACCTGTGGATATTTGCCCCGCCATGATAAATACGGCATGCCAAACATTTGTGGCAAAAAAAAGCTGAGACCTGCTTGATACGGCTTTCGCCGATTTCCCCTTGCAGTGTTGAAGAACCTGCCCAACCAGGAACTATACAAAAAACATGCCAGAAACCAGCGGTGGGGGGGCCGACTAACATGATCCCTGGCACATTTACTGGTCTTTAGCGGATCTTGGCCTGGCAAGGGAAGGGGCCATAACTGTTAATACGAGTCCCGCTTGTTCAGGTATCCACAAACTGAAGTTCCAACTGGCTGGCGATCTTTATTTTAGCCTTGGTCCTACAACCTTGGCCTGGAAAGACAAAACAGCTATCACTATCAGCATCAAAGAAATAATCATCGTAGTGCTCCTGTTCCGTGGTTGTTAAGGTTGAAAATTACGCTGCTAACAGAGTATTTATTAAAGCCTACCGTGGCTTGTTTCGCAGTTCTTTGCCAGCATAGGATGAAAGCAAAGAGCCGAGAGCAATGTTTGGTTTCAAATCCGTGCATTTTGCCACACCTGTGGTTATTTGCCACGCCATGAAAAATACGGCAAGCCTAACATTTGTAGCAAAAAAAAGCTGAGACCTGCTTTATACCGCTCTTTCCAGCCTTTGTTGGCCGGCATTCGAACTTTCCGCCACGCTACACTCCATCAAAAAACATGCCATCCAGTATACTTATGAAATTTTTCGTTTACATTCATCCCCGGTACTATGACCGGCCTTTATCGTTTTTTGCCTCAGCCAGGGCCATGGCAATACATCTTTCACACGAATCCCGTTTGACCCCGTTATTGCAATGGTAGCCGAACCCGTCCATCCATTGCAGTCCAAGTCGTGGACAGCTATCCACGAACTCGGCAAACTGGATCAGCCGTTCCAGCAGGTTCGGCTGCACCGAATGCTCCATCCCGCAGGCGGCCTCATCGGCTTCATCCGCATCCACTGAGAGGACTTTAATGAAGAAATCACGCAAGACCTCGTGCCGACGGGCCACGTCCTCGGCAATTTTTTGTCCCTCGCCGGTCAGGGTGATCACATCGTAGGGGGCGTAATTCACCAGTTTGCGGTCCGCCAGAGAATGCAGGGCTCCGGTTACCGACGAACTGCTGACCCCCAGCCTCCGGGCTATGTCCTTGGCCCGCACCGCCTGCTTAAGCCGGATTATCTGGAAGATTGCCTCCAGATAGTCTTCCAGGCTGGAGCTGAGCGCCTCTGTTGACTGCATTGCGTCCTCAATGAAAAGATATCCCACATAAATTACATGCTATCGAATAAATTACGGGTAGCCTAACAATTTGTCAAGCGCTTTCAACTTTTTTCTCGCGTGTCCGTAATCTTCGCTTGGAATAATACCCTGGATCGATTGCTGCATCCTGGTCCTTGCCAGACAGATATTGGAAGAAGCGATATAAAATAATATGTTCAAATATTGTACATCCGCCCAAAAGTATAAACATCATTTTCATAATATAGAACGTATGTCCAAATGTTAAACTTTAAGTATCTGACAGGCGGTAAATCGTTGATGAATTATCAGCCCAAAACGAGTAGTACATTAATGCAAGGAACAGGAGCAGGGGGGCGGTATTGCTGTTCGTTGGCGCCGGAGCAAGAAGTTGCTCTTTTAATTATAATACTCCGCCGATACTTTGAGAAAATACTTGCATATTTTTATAGAGTATGATAATTAATATATGTAGTATGATATTAGATAGAAATATTTCAGCTAATCTTTCAATAGGCTTACTTCCTCATTTGGGGATTTGTAATGTCAAGAGCGCAACTATGCATGGGAATTGGTAATACGCAGGCCATCTTTTCACCCCCCCCCCCCCATATACTCTTAATATACAAGCACTTACTACCACATATCGCAGTGCCGGCCAAAGTCCCATTAATCCTGATAAATACCTTGCTGTCAGTAATAATTGCCATGTCGGGCAGATTTCCACACTTGGCACACGGGTGTAATTCGCCCCCCAAATATAATAATTGGGAATGATTATTTGTTGGAGGCCTGACATTTTCAGGAAATCTATTATGCCCGCCGCCTTTGGCGGAGCACCGGGCATAATAGGCAGACGTTTTTTTTGAATGCTTTAACAAAATTAGTTCTCTGGCATTTTAATGTGGGAAGCTTTTGCGAAATACAACTAACGGAATACTGAACTCCATTATTGGTAAACTTTTCTCATTCTGGCCAAAAGAGAAAAATATTAAGGTAATACACTTTGGAAATTATAAAAGAGTAAATAACTATCAACCCCAGTTAAGCGGAGGTGGAATGTCGAACGCTCTAAGCAACCCTGATGATAGCAGCGGCAACGTGCAACAGACCGCAAAAGAAAACTCTGACGTAATTTACCTGGGCCTGGATCTGGGCACATCGCAAAGCGCCATCGCCACCAGCTCGGGCCTTAAGCTCAATGTTGCCAGCATGGTGGGTTGGCCCAAGGATTTTATCGCCTATAACGTAGTTAAGAAACCTGTGGTTTACGGCGACGAATGTATCAAGTTCCGCACGTCGCTGGATATCTGCTACCCCCTGGAAAAAGGCGTGATCAAGCACCGCGAGAAAGCCGCCAAAGGCAGTGAATTAAAAGAATCCAAGGCCGCGATCGAACTGCTCAAACACCTGCTTGAGTTGGTTGAAAGACAGGACGGCCAGAAACTCTACGCCGTAGTCGGTGCTCCGGCCCGTTCCACCCGCGAGGACAAGCAAGCCATTATTGACGCTGCCGAGGGCCTTGTTGACTCGATCATGGTTGTTTCCGAGCCATTCCTGGTCGCCTACGGTCTGGGCATGTACAGCAATACGGTTGTAGTGGATATCGGAGCGGGCACGCTGGATATTTGCAGAATGCCGGGTACCATTCCCGATGAAGTGGACCAGAAGACACTCCTGGTGGCGGGCAATGAAATTGACGAGAAGTTTAACGAGTTGTTAAAAGAAAATAATCCTGGGATCCACACTAACCTGCAGCTGGTGCGCAAGATCAAGGAAGAGTACGGCTTTGTGGGGGATGGCCCGGATAAAATAGAACTGGATTTTTATGTCAGCGGCAAACTGACCACTGTCGATGTGGCCAAAGAGCTGCGGGAAGCCTGCTCGATTATAGTGCCGGAAGTACTCGATAACGTCCGGGAACTGATCGTCACTTTCGATCCCGAATTCATGGGCGCCATTTCCAAGAATATTATCCTGGGCGGCGGCGGCAGTGGCATCAAGGGTCTGTCTTCTCTAATAGAGAGCAGCTTGGCCGAGGACCTGGGCACGGTAGTGGTCACCACGGTGGACGATCCCATTTTCAGCGGAGCGCTGGGTGGACTCAAGCTGGCCCAGGAACTTCCGGTGGAAGAGTGGGAACAGCTATAACAGTAAGCTGGATAATCCGGGTTCGCTTCGAATCGGCCTGTGCGAGCGAGGCAAAAAATGGTATGGAAGCTTTTTCCAACACGTTACCAGAGGTGCGCCCATTTGCCCGATGATAACTTAAGGAATAACTCCGCGGTCAGTAGCGGGGGGGCATCCTGCCTCTGATATTGCAGAATTTCATCTTGAGACTGATGGGTGTATTGCTACCTACAACTTGAGCGGTGCTGTTACAGGAGAAAGAAAATGGCTCCAAAAAGTAAGTCTGGAAAAGTGTTCGCCGCAAAGAAGCAATCCAAGGCTGAAATCGCCCAACAAAAGGTGACGCTTCCCAAAACGCCGGAAAAAAAGAAGAAATTGGGCGGAGCCTCCCTGGACTGGATCTCGGATACGGCCGCCACTGAAGCAGTCAAGGCCCAGGTGCAAAGCTCACCCCCCAGTGACGAGAGCACTTTGCAAGGATCGAAGCTGGGAATGGTCAAGCAGTTTGACGGCAACAAGGCTGAAAAAAAACCGGAGGTGGCTGCGGCTTCACCACCGGGTTTCAGCACCGGCTCTTCCACTATCACCAAGGGCAAAAAAGCGGGTAAGGCCACAAAGGAAGAGATTACCGTGGCCGAGGTGACAAAAATCCTCGGTGAGGATAACGTGGCCCCCATTCCCGAAAGTCCTGTTGTAGCGCCAGAGGTAAAGGCCGCGCCCGCGGTGGATAAGCCCAAGGACGCAGGGGCGAAAGAGGCCCCGGCAGCATCAGCAGCGCCTGTGGAGCAAAAGAAAGCCGCCGTGAGAGAGGATACAGCCGCTAAGGAGAAAAAAGTGGCTGTTGAGGAAGTGGCCGGGAAGCCTGCTGCGGCGGTAGAGAAAGCGCCCGCGCAGAAGAAGGAAAAGGAAATCCTGACCGTTGAACTGGTCGATAAAAAAGCCGAGGGAGAAGCTCCCTTCATTCCCGAAAATTCTTCCACCATAGTGAAAAAAGCTAACATAGGGAAGATGGCAACCGTGGCCCCCGGCAAGCCGGAGAAGGCCGTGGAAGTGAAGAAAGCAGCCGCCAAGAAAGAGGCACTGGCCATGGCGGGTGTTCTACGGGCCAAGGTGGCCGAACCGGTGCGCAAAGGCTGGAGCAGGATAGCGGACCTGGGTGAGCCGATCAAAAAGGGCAGCCGCAAAATTTCCGAGAGTGTGGCAAAGCCGTTCAAGAAGGGTAAGATCAAGGAAGCGGCCTGCTCTGCCCTGGACGCCGCCAAGCAGCCGGTAAAGGCTATTTCCGCGCTGGACCGCAATGTCACCCGGTCAATGAAAAAAGTCGTGCTCTTCGGCAACCTCGACTCAACCGGGAAATCATTGCTCAATAATATCAGGGTGGCCGACGCCCGGATCACCCAATCAGCCAGGGAAATGATTGATTCGATCTTGTAATACGTTCCTTGAGCGAACTCTGCCCGGCTTTTGGGGCCGGGCACAGATAACAAGAATCAGGTAATTATTATGGGGGCTCCTCCGAGCCCCCAGTTTTGCCCCCACATATTCCAGATACACAACAGGGGAACCGGCTCATATGGCAACCAGGGTTATCGCAATAGTAAACCAGAAGGGTGGGGTGGGAAAGACCACCACCGCTGCCAACCTGGGCAGTTACCTGGCCTTCTTCCAAAAAAAAGTGCTGCTGGTGGACCTGGATCCCCAGGCAAACCTGACTATGCACTTTGGCATCGATACCCAGGACTTGCGGAAATCCTGCTATCACCTGCTGATGGACGAAGACGCCGGGGTTGACGAGATTATTGTAGATACGGCCATAGAAAACTTGAGCCTGGTGCCGGCCTCGATGAAGCTGGCTGATGCCGAGTTGGAACTGGTAAACGTAGTGGGCAGGGAGCGGGCCCTGGCCGAGGAACTGGAAGAGATCGTCGGGAGCGGCCGCTATGATTATGTGCTGATCGACTGCTCCCCTTCGCTGGGACTGCTCACATTAAACGCCCTGACCGTAGCGGGAGAGGTGTTTATCACGGTCCAGCCGGATTATTTCTCTCTGCAGGGTATCGGCAGGTTGATGCGCACCCTGGGCCTGGTGTGCAAAAGGTTGAACCCGGGGCTGGAAGTAACCGGAGTGATACTCTGTATGTTCAATCCCAACCGCAACTTGTCTTGGGAAGTAACCGAAAAGATCAGGGAGATTTTTAAGGAGAAGGTCTTTAACCAGCACATCAGGATCAATGTAAATCTGGCCGAGGCCCCCAGTTACGGGCAGTCTATTTTGACCTACGCCCCCGGTTCCAGTGGAGCGGATGACTATCTGCAACTTGCCCGGGAAATGATTTATGGGAAAAATGTGATTATTGATAGCCGGGAGGGCTCCCCAGCCCCGAAAGCAGACAGGGGTTTCTCGCCGAAGAAACTGAGCCGGAAAACCAGGATTCATTTTGTCGATGACGACAGGGATATATGCAAGTTGGTCAAAGCTGCTTTTTCTTCCGTTACAGAGCATGTCGATAGTTCGAATAATTTTGAGCAGGCAGTGGAGTACCTGAAAAATAATCCGGTCAATATCTTGATTACAGACATCACGCTGCCGGACAAGAATGGACTCGAGCTTGTTAAGTGGGTTAAAAGCAATAAAAAACTCAGTGGTATCCCCATCATTGTGGTGACCGGCCAGGCCCTGGATCGGCATTCAATTATTCAGGCCAAAAAAATGGGTGTCGCCAAATATCTCTTGAAGCCTTTCGATGTTTCCCGGTTGATCAGGGATGTCGATGCCGCACTGAATTCGGCCAGAAAATAACCCCGGTTCTCCTTGATATATATTGACAGGGGATATTTCTATTCTTTCGGAAAACCCAAAAGTGATTAAACCCGAGCAATTGATAGCTTCGTTTAACGGGATCACGGATTTGATCCTGATAATAGACCCGGACCTGAACATCATTTTTGCTAATGAGGCATGCTGTAAGTTTTATGGTGTAGGGGATCCAGGGGAAATTATCGGCCGGAAATGTTATACCACCTGCCACGAGCTATTGGACCGCTGTGAGATTTGCCCGGCAATCCAGACGCTGGAATCAGGGGAAACGGTAACCGTGGAAAAGGAGATTCGCGGCGAGATACTCAAATATTGGACCTACCCTGTCTATGATGAGAATAATGTCGTTGAGAGCATTGTGTCCTACGCACGCATCATAACAGACCAGAAAAGAATGGAGCAGGAGCTTATCCGTTCGGAAAAGCTGAAGGGAATCGGGCAGCTGGCCGCCGGAGTGGCCCATGAAATAAACAACCCGTTGTGCTCTATTATCGGATATTCGCAACTGATCCAGGAGTCGTTCCCCAAAAGTCATCCGGATAACGAGTTCCTGACTGACATCCTGGAGAGTGCCGTTCAGGCAAAAAAGATTGTGGATGGCCTGCTGGAGTATTCTCATCAATCGGTTTGCAGCACAAAGTGCTGTGACATAGAGGATGTAATAAACAAGGCCATTACACTGGTCAAATATCAACTGAGTATTAAAATGGTATCGGTTTCCTGCACAATTGCCGATGGCCTGCCGCGGGTAAAAATAGACTCGCCCAAAACAGTGCAGGCGTTTCTCAATATTTTGTTGAATGGCATCGAAGCCTCGCCGGAACAGGGCACGATCGATATAGATGCACGCCACAATGGCGACGGTTTCGTGAGAGTAAAACTGAGTGATAAGGGGTGTGGGATTTCCGGAGAGGATATTTCAAATATCTTTAATCCGTTTTTCACCACAAAGGAAGTTGGCAAGGGTACCGGACTGGGCCTTTCCATTGCCCAGAGCATAATCGAGCAGCAGAGCGGGAAAATCAGAGTCGAGAGTGAGCCGGGAAAAGGTTCATGTTTTGAAATCCTGCTTCCTTCAGAGTGATAAAGAACAGGTAATAGAGAATGTCAGATACAATTTTAATAATAGACGATGACCCCAAGATTAGAAAAATGTGCTTAACCGCTTTGGAACGAGTGGGATACGAGGTTTCCACAGCGTGTGAACACAAGGAAGCTTTGTGTCTTCTGCAACAGAAACCCGCCGACCTTGTCCTGCTAGATATCATTATGCCCGAGGTGAGCGGCCTGGAGTTGTTGGAAACGCTTAAGAAAAAATATCCAGGCATCATTTTCATTATGATAACCGGTTACCCCAGCATCGAAACCTCCGTCAAGGCAATCAAGAGCGGAGCTTATGATTATCTGACCAAGCCTTTCTCGCTGGATGAAATTCGTTTTACGGTAAAAAAAGCCCTGGAATATCACAAAACTCTGCAAGAAAACACGAAGCTGAAAAAGGCGCTTAAGGATAAGGACAACGGTGTTGAGCTGGTGGGTGTCAGTGAGAAGATGCAGCATATTTTCAAGACCATCGAGAGCATGAGAGATATTGATTGCACCGTGCTGCTGGAAGGCGAAAGCGGTACCGGCAAGGAGGTGGTCGCCCGGACTATCTACCAGCAAAGCAAGCGCTCGGGCAAGCCGTTTATTACTATCAACTGCGGAGCACTGCCGGAAACCCTGCTGGAGAGTGAGCTGTTCGGACATGAAAAGGGCGCGTTCACCGGGGCGGTGGGCCAGAAAAGAGGCCTGTTCGAGATAGCCAACGGCGGTGTTTTATTCCTGGATGAAATCGGTGAGACCAGCAAGGCCATGCAGGTTAAACTTCTGCGGGTGATAGAGGACAAAGCTGTTCGGAGGCTTGGCTCCCTAAAGACCACGGAGATAGATTTCAGGCTGATTACCGCCACCAACAGGAACTTGCTGGATGAGGTGGAAAAAGGTAATTTCCGCGAGGACCTCTATTACCGGCTCAATGTAATGTCTCTGGTAATGCCTCCGCTCAGGGAAAGGAAAGAAGATATTCCTTTGCTGCTAAATCATTTTGTAAAGCATTTCAGCCTGCAGCATTCCAAGCATGTGAGCGGCTTTTCGGATAAGGCCAGGGATTTGCTGCTGATATATGATTTTCCGGGAAATGTGAGAGAATTGTCCAACGTGGTGGAAAGGGCCGTTATCCTGGCCTCCAATAACAAAATAAACAAGGAACTGATCCCCAGAATATTAAATAATAAGGCCTCGAAACTGCAAGAGGATGCTTTCCGGATAGACGCCGTGGAGAGAAACCATATCAAAAAAATTATGGGATTAACTAACGGGCAAAAATCAAAAGCGGCGGAGCTTTTGGGAATAGACAGAAAGACACTTTATTTGAAGCTTAAGAAGTACATGATCCCAACGGATTGACCGGGGCATTATAACGCTTGCGGGGGGCATAATGCCCCATTTGTTCGTCTTCGGCTTTTGGGTCTTCCATAAACCTTCTTACCCTCCCTGCCGCGGATTCTCAAAGCGCCTATCTTCTGTAATTTAAACATCTAATGACGGCAGGGCAATCTCCTTCCAGGCGGACCGTCATGGCTCTGCCTGTTGAGTATGTTGAAATTCCGCATATATCTGTTGCTTTTCCCGGGTTGCTTTTTTAGTGCAATTATCCCGTGGCATAATTCCCCGCTCGAATCTCGTCTCCGGAATTTCTATCTGACTACATATCAAGCAGTTGTCGCAGTGCCCGAAGCTGGTACGTTATTTGTTGATAAAACATTCTCATTGGTAAGAGTTTGACAATGTTTTATCAGCGGAGCGCCCCATATGTTACAGGCCTTGGTAATAGGACGGAACAAGGAATCCAATGACTCGATAAAGGCAGTCTGTTGCTATAAGGGCTGCAAGGTGATTGTCATTGATAATCTGCTGGACTTGAATTTTCTGAATAGTGAGAAAATCGATATTGTTTTCATGGAGTTTGACAACCTGCAGTCGTTGGCTACGGACCTGGTGTTTTCCCTGATTAGCGCCACAGCCGCCGGCAGGCCGGTGATTATCGTCTCGGAAAAAATCGGTCTGGCCGAGGATATCGAATTGCAGAAAAGAAAAATATTTTACAGGCTGGCAAAGCCACTCAACACCGAAGAAATCGAACATGTTATAGACGCAGCAATTTCTACGGTTGGCAAGAATGAGGACCAGCAGGATGAGGTGTGTATGGCTGCCGCGGCCCCTGCTGAAGACAGCAATCGGAAAAGTGAGCCGAAAGCTTTCGGCGGTGCGATCAGCCATGTTTTGATGCTGTTGGACGATGTTGATAAAAAGGCCGGTTCAATTGCCAGGGGCATGAGTGCAAAATACCTGGATAATGCTGTTTCCCTGGTACATGTACCAGTAGACCGTCTCGATAATTTTATGAAAAAAATGGCGACGAACCTGCATCTTTAACTCGGAGGATGAAATCGATGCATAACATTATTGGTGGCTTGATAATGATTGTTCTGGGTGCGCTGGGCCTTGCGGTCTGGTGGCCTGAATTCGGGCTGGTGCTGCGCGGGCTGGTGCCTTTCGGCCTGATCATTGTAGGGCTGTTATGGATAGCCTCGAAATATTACCAGAAAAATGGCCACAACTGAGCACGGTGCCAGGCGCTCCCCACTTTATGGGGACGGGACCGGATGGCATAGTTGACGGCCACTATAAACCCCAGTTAAGCAAATAGAGCGGCTTTGTTGCCTGCCGCCAGGGAAAGCTTTGCCGAGAGTTCCGCTTGGAGGCTCTGATTGCATGCTCGAGTACAGGCAACAGTAACTAACAATAGATGACAGGCGCTATGAAAAAGGCGAACGACAGGTCGGAGAAAAATTGTTTTAATCCATGGTTTAATTTCATGCTGATATTCAGCGTGGCGGCTCTTACCCTGGTGGGAATTATTATCCTGGACAGAAACCATGTAGAGGTTCGCATGCCCAGGTTTGGCAACCGCTCCGCGGAGGAAAGCCACGTGGATAACGTTTTGATAGCCGCCGCCGGCCCAACTTCTTTAAGCTCCGTGGCGGTGCAGTTCGAGTCCAGTCCGTATTTTCTGGTTGTTCCGGAATCGGGCGGGCAGTACGAGGAATTTACCAACTCCAGCTCAGGCTTCAATCAAAACGCCATGCTGGAATTTGTCCTCCAGAATAACATCGAGGCTGTCATCACCGGGACCATCGAGATCAGTACTTTCCAGGCGTTGAACGCAAACCGGATTGAAGTTTTTACCGGAGTGAAGGGTTCGGTTGAAGACGCACTGAAAAAATATCGTAAAGACAAGCTGGTTACCTATAGCTGGCACTACCATAGCAAGCATCACCAGCGGCGCAATAATGTTCCCGGCGGTTCGGGTAACCCGGCAGCGGCGGGGAGAACAACTTTTTAGTCGCATGAAGTCCCGGGCGCTTGCCGCGGGGTGCGGATCACTGCTTGAGGAAAGATTTTCGGATGTTAAAGATATTTAACAAAGACGTTAATTTCTGCGAGGTATCGCTGACACCCTGGCTGATAATTCTGGTCTGCTGCAGTGTGGTGGTACTGGGATGGGGGATATTCCGGAACAATGATCTGGAACCCGACCGGATAGTGGAAAGGGTGGACCAGTCGCTGCAGAACAAGGCCGCTGCCTTACAACTGGCCAATTTCACCGCCAACGGGCAGCAAGCTCCCGCCCAATGGCAGCAGACAGCCCGTCAGCCCGGTGCCGCCCGGTATTCCACTACTCCCCCTTCGCCTGGAGACGGTGGTATGGGCGGCGGGAACAATTCTCTGCACTACCTGCAGAACGCCTTTAAACGGGCTATCGAGTCGGTGCGGCCGATGGTTGTCCATATAAAGTCCACCAGGGCCAACTCCGGAGCAAACCAGGGCCAGCAACTGGAAAGCGTGGGATCGGGTATTATAGTGAGCCCCCGCGGGCATATCCTTACCAACTACCATGTGATTGCAAACGCTCATACCATCTATATTTCTGTCTATGGGGCCGTACAACAGACCTATCGTGCCTGGGTGGTGGATCACCACCAGGAGACAGACCTGACACTTCTGCAAATTGACACCAAAGGTATTTTTGCCCCCGCGCAGTTGGGTAACTCCGACCTGGTGGAAGCCGGCGACATGGTCCTGGCTATCGGCAGTCCATTCGGCATGGACCAGACAGTCACCTCGGGTATTGTCAGTGGCGTGGGCAAATCCCTGATGATTGACGGTGTCAGGTACGATAACATGATCCAGACCGATGCGCCGATCAACCGGGGCAGCAGTGGCGGCCCGCTGGTCAATATCGACGGACAGGTGATCGGGATCAACACGGCTATCTATTCGCCCACCGGTGTGTTCAGCGGAACCGCTTTCGCGATGCCGATCAACCGGATCAGAAGGTTTCTGGCATCCCATAAAATTCTGCTAAGCGGAGGCTCCAACCCGCTTGCCGGCAACTTGCAGCGCATGGGAGTGCCAACCGGAGTGGCGGCTAGCCCCATTGAAGGTCGTAGAGGTTGGTTGGGTGTGGAAGTTCAGCCTGTGGACCAGGCCACCGCCCTGCACATGGGCCTGCCTTATATCGGCGGGGTGCTGGTCAACCGGGTGAGCAGCAATTCCCCGGCCTCTGGCAACGGAGTCAAGCGGGGAGACGTGATCCTGGAACTGAATAATCTGGAGATAGAAGACCACGAGCACTTCGGTAACCTGATGGCGGGCTTGCGGGCCACCGATCCTTTGAGAATGCTGGTTTTCAGCGGTAGAGAGCTTAAGGAGCTTTTTATCACTCTCGGGCAACATCCCGGCTGATTGTTATGCCGGGGAAATAAGTTCAGGCATCCAAGAAAAACAGCGCCCGGCGCGGGGACTTGCTACCTCCCGGAGCCGAAGGAGCTTTACCGTCAATAAATCGCTTTTCAGAGCTTGTTAATTATAGAAAAGGAGAAACCTGAAATGAGCGAGCCTAACTACCCAAAGGGCCCAACAGTGACAGCCGCTCTATTCGTGCTTGTACTGGTGGTTGTTATTTTCGCCTTGTTTTCTGGCAGCAGCGGCTATGGCAATGACACCGACTTCGATGTGAGCGGCAGCATGCGTAACGGCGCGTTTGTGCACAATGATTGGTTCTCGGCGGAGGTCTGCCAGATTAACAGGGGGATCGCCCGTCAATACGGCCTGCCCAAGGGCACCAAGGGCGTAATGATCACCGACCTGGAGGGGAACCCGGAAGTCAGGATGAAATTGCGCAACGGTGATGTGATAACGGCGATCAACAACCAGGAAGTCAATAACCTGCGTGATTTCCGCAAGGCCTCGCGTAATATAAATCCCACCCAGGGTATGTTTTTGGATATCCAGCGCGGTGGCCACCCGATGTACGTTTCGGTGACCGGCCGCGGCGGAACCAACTATAACAGCCAGCCTTATCCATACAACGGGGGGAGCCACCCGTTCACGATGACCGAGCTGGCGCCCTCTATGGGACGGAATTACAACTTTGGTGGTATGAACATGAGAGCCGGTGTGCTGGGCCGTCCGGTGGAAAAGTGGCTGGAAGGCAATTTTAGCAGCGGCTATTTCGCTTGTCCCAAATGCGGTACTCTGGTACCCGGAGAGAATCGCAGCAAAAAAAGCCGGGTATCCTGCCCCAACTGTAACACCAGGATGTTACTGAAAAAATAGCGCACCAGGAAAATGAATCATTATTATGCCGGGAGATAGAATATGGCTGAACAAGGAACAAGTCTCTTTAAGGACCGCACAATCCCCATTGCCGCTTTGGTGGTTATTCTGCTGATTGTGATTGCCGCCATCTGCGCCATGGCCTCTTCCTCGGACCTGAGGCGCGAATTGGGCGACGAGGTGCGGGATTTCTACAGCTACCAGCAGGAGGCTTTATCGGATTATTACAATTGCCGTAGCTGTGGCACGATTGTCCCTTGTCCGCTGAACTCCAACAAGTCAGGCAGGCCCTGTCCCAGCTGCGGGTTGATGATGGGTTTCGTCTCGCGGGGCATGGGCGGCGCGGGCAATGGCAACCTTGGAGGGATAGGGCAGGGCGGGAACCTGGTCTGCCCGGGTTGCGGAACATTGGCCCCGCACAGAATGGGTATGCCTGCTCACAATGTAAACTGCCCCAAATGCGGGGTTAATATGTACCGTCAGCTTCCGGCAGGCATCCCGACAGCGTTCTTTAACAATAACACACCAGGAAACCAGCCCTTCCGGCAGAATTATTGGCGGAATGCCCCAACCCCGCCGATAAACTCGAACTCGGTAATGACTCACGAGTACAGGGGTGTTTGCAGCAGGTGCCATCAAATTACGGATCTGCAGCAGCAGACCGCCGGCACAAACTCCTTCATGCCCGTAGGTGGCGGTGGTTTTTATAACCAGGGGCAAAACAACCCCTTTTGCGCTACCCCCGGAGCAAACTATAATCCCGCTGGAAATTACTTATACTGACGAACCTGATTGTTACATAGTGCTTTACAGTACCATCACTTAACTTAGGAGATTCAACATGTTTGAGGGAGGCGTAATTATCTGGTTGGTGTTGGCCATTGTTACCGCTTTTCTGGCAGCCAGAAAGAATCGCTCTTTTCTGGGTTGGTTGATTATCGGCCTGATCATACCGATGATCGGTTTTATCCTGATCCTGGTGATGCCAGCGAGTAAGGCCCTGGAAAATGTGGCTGAGCCTGCCTGACTGACGATTCAGGCCACGGGCAATAAGGCCCGGGGCTTACTCAGTACCCGACACCTCTCCGGTGCAAATGCGCAGAAGAGGTACGCCCGTGTGAATAAGAATGTAGTAGCGAGTTACTACGAGGCTGTAAAAGTTATTAACCAGAACGATGGAGGTTTTACATGTTTGAGGGAAGCGTACTTATCTGGTTGGTGCTGGCCATTGTCACCGCTTTTCTGGCAGCCAAAAAGAACCGCTCTTTCCTGGGCTGGCTGATTATTGGTCTGATCATGCCTCTGATCGGTTTTATCCTGATTCTGGTGATGCCCGAAGGGCGGGCTCTGGAAAACGCGGCCTGATCTTCTTTAAATGTTTAAGGCTGGGTTCGGGCGGAGTGCAAGGCCTTCTGGTTGCTACCTTCGATTGCATTAGCCGCCGGAGACCATTGGGTTGTTGTGCTTGAACCGGCATGAAACCCGTGGCCTGGAGCGCTGGACTGTTTGTGGGATCAGTGCCATAACAGGGGCCTCGATGGACCGGGTGAGTCCTGGTCAACTATCAATTCGTTTACATTTATAATTTAAGTTTAGTTCCGTATAACTGCGGCTACTGCCAACGGAAAAACAGGGATATGCAGGTAAAAAAACCAGATAACACCACTTTGGTGGTCATCCTGATAATTATGGGGCTGATGCTTGGCGGAATCATCACCGCCGATAGCGATGACGTGGCCCTGTTAAGTTCATCCGTAGTGGAGAGCACCCCGCCGAGTGTTCCGTATGACAGGCCCGTGTTCACTCCTTCGCAGCCACCGGTGAACCAGTTCGGTGGTGCCGGGCCCTATGTAATGGTGGCCGGGGTTGCTCCGGCGCGGAATGCGGGCATGATGATGGGCACGATTACCCCGCCCCCACCCAAGCCCGTGGTACCCGGCGAGGGCGTCTGGCTGGGCATGGAAATCGAGGGGCTGTCTCCCGGTACGATCCAGGAGCTGGGACTGCCGCAAAATATTACCGGAGTGATAGTGGATGCCGTGCCCCGGGGCGGTATCGCGGAAAAAGCCGGTCTGCGCAACGGGGACGTTATTAAAGTAATTAACGGCCAGCATGTGGTGAACATGGCCGACTATATCAAGGCCACAAACAATCAAAAGCTTAAGTCCGCCTCCGTGGGCGTGGAGCGCAATGGCCGGATGATGCTGATCCAGGTGCCGGGCGGTACGATGGCCGGCACCGGGCTGGCCGCGCAACAGTCCTGGCCCCAGACGCCTTCCACAGGTATGGGCGCGACAGCGCAACAGTCCTGGCCCCAGACGCCTTCCACAGGTATGGGAATGACAGCGCAACAGTCCTGGTCCCGAGCGCCTTCCACAGGTATGGGAATGACAGCGCAACAGTCCTGGCCCCAGATGCCTTCCGCCGGTATGGGCCTGGATACCTACACCGGGGCCAGCCCGCGGCTGGCCAAGCCATTCGCCAGCAAGCCCGTTCCACCCATAAGCGTGGACTCACCCATGCCTCATACTTACCGGGGCGTTTGCGCAAAGTGCCATCAGATCATTCCAGGCACCCAATTGTTCAATGCACCGTCCTATGCACGAGTGGGCGGGCAGACGGGCCAGAACAACTGGAACAACCAGAAGAATTTTGCACTGCCCACGCCTGCCCAGCAGCAGGCATCGCGCAAAGTGTTGGTGGAGGGCCACTGGGTGGGGATGGAATTAATCCCGATTACTCCCCAATTGGCTCGTTTGTATGATCTGCCCCCCAATATCCGTGGTCTGCTGGTGGATGAGGTGACCCTGGAGTCCGCCGAATCCGGCTTGCTGGCCGGGGACGTGCTGAGAAGTATCAATAACATTCAGATTTCAAACCTGCGGGATTTCGAGATGGCCACCAGAAAGGTCGAATTGATGCCCGCGGTCACTATTGGGGTACTGCGCAAACAGCAATGGCTGACCTTTACCCTGCGTTCGCGCTGGGGCAGGCTCGGAGCCTCGCAGAATGAAGCGGCTCAGCCGATTCAGCCCGGGGCTCTCAGCCCCCATCAGAACATGGGCAGGGCTTGCACCGACTGTCATATTATTATGAAAAACGGTGGCCAGCTTCAGAAAGACGCCGGTGATATTCTGCCTTCTCCACCGCCGGTCACTTTTAACTCTCAGGCGCCACACGCCTACAGGGGGCAGTGTAACAACTGCCACCCCATTATCAGGTAAGGTTTGAGACAGGAAAGCAGCCATGCTTAAATTTATATTTACGGTCTTGATAACAATTCTGGTAGTTCTGTTCGCGATACAGAATTTTATCATAGTGCCCATCAGGTTTCTGATTTTTGAACCGGTGGAAGTGCGGCTGATATTCGTGATCCTCTCCTCGGTGCTGATCGGGGCCATGATCCCGATATTTTTTCGGCTGATAGGGCGGCTCAGGTCTTCCGACTCCACGGAAAAAACAGCGGAGCGGGAAGAGATATTCGACGAAGACTGAAGATAGCGAAACGGAAGGTTTGAATGAATTGTACCGATTGCCAGGGATGCCATTCCCGCGTGGGGTGGATCGGACTGGTGGCAAGTGTGCTGATCGGCGCTTTCACGATAGTTGTCGGTGTGCTGACCAGCAGTAAAGCGCTTATCGCGGCATCACTCTGTTCCGGGATAGATGTGGCGACAGCGTTGACGGTGCTGCTGGGTCTTAAACTGTCCGGCAAGCCGATAGACCTTAAACACCCCTATGGACACGGCAAAGTCGAGTTCATCGCCGTGGGCGGTATCAGTGTGCTGCTGGTAGTCAGCGCACTGATCCTGTTTTTCCATTCGGCTAAGAGTATCTATCACGGCGAACCTGGCCCGCAGAAGCTGGTGACCCTGGCGGCCGCCCTGGTGGCCGCGTTGGCCAATGAGATCAAGTTCAGATATGCGCGTTGTGTGGGAACGCAACTCCAGAGTCCGGCGATAATGTCCCATGCCGAGCATGCCCGGGTCGATGCGGTCTCCTCGGCCGCTGTGGGAGTAGGCGTGGTCTGTGCGCGGGTCGGGCTGCATTTTGTCGATCCGCTGATCGCCATTTTCGAGATTGGCCATATCCTGAGGGCGAGCCTGAAGATGCTGGCTAACAGCATCCGCAGCCTGATGGATGTCTCCATTCCGCTGGACAAGGTGGGCCGGATTCGCGAGACTACAACCGCGGTGGAGGGTGTGGAAGAGGTAACTAACTTATTCGCAAGGCAGTTAGGCCAGCACATCTGGATCGAACTGTCGATTGCCGTTGATCCTGAGATCACCGTCTTTGAGGGCAGGGCTGTCGCGGATAACGTGCGGAAAATGCTGCTGGAGACTGTTCAGAATATCGGTAGCGTCCAGGTCCAGTTTTTAGCCGGAGCTACCGGAGAAACCGGAGATTAAGCATTAAATGTGTGCGCTGAATAATACAAAATCAAAGACACCCGAAAAATGTGTCGGCTGCGCCAAAAGGGTGCCGGTGGTCTGTTTTTTTTCGAACCTGACCCTGGCGATTTTCAAGATGTCGGTGGGCTACCTGACAAACAGCAAGGGGCTGTTTGCCGATGGTATTCATTCGCTGAGCGACGTGGTAGCCACAACAGGTGTGATTATAAGTCTGAAAATTGCCGACAAGAACGAAAGCCCGCGCTACCCTTACGGAAGAGGCAAGATCGAGTTCGTCAGTTGCGTTTTTGTTTACGCGATCCTGTTTGTCGTCTCGATCCTGATTTTGAGCGAGGCGATCAGCAGCATTATCGAGGGAGATCTGAAGGCGCCTGGCCTGATATCCCTGTTCTCGGCCGTGGTCTCGGTAATCGCCAACGTGCTGCTGTACAAGCTGGGCCTGTGCGCGGGCAGGGCGGTCAACAGCCCCGCTATTATCGCCAATGCCAACGAGAACAAGGCGGACATGCTCTCGTCCATAGCCGTGATATTCGGCATTGCCGGGTCGAACATGGGCTATCTCTACTGCGACCCCCTGGCAGCGGTCGCCGTGGGCCTGATTATTCTGCGGACTTCCACCACTCTTGGCTGGAAGGCGATAGAGGATCTGATGGATACCTCGCTGCCCACCGGTAAGCTCAAGGCGATAAACGAAGTAATATTGGGAATGGGAGTGGTCGAGAGGGTCAATTATATCAAGACCAGACGATTGGGTTCCAGTTACTGGCTGGATGTGGAAGTGCAGGTGTCCCCAAATCTGTCTATGCGCGAGGGAGACGTGCTGTTGAAGGTGGTTAAAAAGACGATACTGGAGATTTCCGATAAGATCAAGGACGCCACCGTGATGCTTGCCTGTGACAAGCCTGAGGAGATAGCTGAGAAGGCGAGCGGTGGCAATGGGATACTCGGTAAGCTGAAAACCGTGCTTGCTTTGCCCGCCAAGGCTTGATAGAAGTGTGCGGGAACGTGAATTCAGCCCTCTGGGCATGTTTTTGGCCGAGGGTCACCATAGTGTTATAGCTGAACTGGACGGAGGATATAAATATGGATGCCTGTATCATAAAAAAATGCAACGAGGAAGCTTACGAGCAGGGCATGTGCGCCAAGCACTATGTCGACTTTATCAAGAAGGTCATGCCCGAGCAAGCGCAAACCGTCAAAAAAAGCGCCGCTGCCACGGTCGTTGATGAGATTCCCGCCAGGACGGAACTGCTGGTACATTCAACGTTGGCGCACGTAGAGAAAATTACGGACTCGATGGTTTCCTCGTTCAACAATATTTTCAACCTGACCAAGAGAGAAGCAGCCGAAGTATACTATCAGATGGGCAAGCGGTTCATGGACAAGAGCGACAGCCGCAAAGCGATCACGTACCTGAAAAAGGTGGTGGAACTAAACCCGGACAAGGCTGACTCGAAATATAAGCTGGGCACCGCCTATTATGCAGAAAGCCGTTTTGACGAGGCCATCGATATGCTGGAGCAAGCTTTGGAGCAGGACCCCGGCAACGCTGACTGCCAATTCGCCCTGGGCATTGCCTACGAGCAGAATGATCTGCACGACAAGGCGTTGGCCTCTCTGAGAAAGGCCGCCAAGCTGGCCCCGGATAACGCGAATGCGCATTACTGGATCGGGGTTATCTGCGATGCCGTAGAAAAATACAAGGAAGCGGTCACAGCCTTCCGGAAGGCTATCGAACTGGATCCCAAGCGGGCGGATTATTATCAGAGCCTGGGTTACACGTACGAGAGCATGGACCAGCATAGCGAGGCGGTCAAGTGCTACAAGAAGGCCATGTTCTTTAACCGGCCTTCGCTCTAACCGGCACTGTCTGTCACACTTTTTATACGTGGTAATTAATCCGGAGAAACTCTCCGACAGGAGCCCATAATGATCGGCGCTAAAGAACCGGTTTCGATCGAGGACCAGGTGTACCGGAAAATCCTCGATGCGAGGAAAAAGAAAGTACGCCGAAAATCTCCGAACCTGATGGAGAAAATTGTTACCATAGTAATTTCGTTGATCGTCCTGTCGTTCGCTTACGGGTGCGCCTACTACTACAACGTATTTATCAACATGCAGTATAACATCGAGGCGGACCTGGCCCAGATAGACACCCAGTTGCAGAAAAGGAAAAACCTGATCGTCAACCTGGGGATAACGGTGGTGGAGTACTCAAAGCATGAGCGGCAGATATTCACCCACCTGGGCCAACTGAGGGCGGCGGTCAGCAGTGGGGGGGACCCGCAGGCACTGATGGAAGATCTGCGCGGCGAACTGGCCGGTGATGAGCAACTGAGCGCGATCCTGAGTGAGAATATGGATAAATGGGAGAATGCGCTCTCGGGTCTGCTGGCGGTGGCCGAGCAGTACCCCGACCTGAAGCTGAGCGAGAACTTCCGCACCTTTATGACAGCAATCCTCGATTTTGAGGAAAAAATAGCAGAGCTGCGAATGACCTACAACACCTCGGTCAATGAATACTCGACCATCACGGACCAGTTTCCGGGTTTTATCTTCGCCTCCATCTTCAGGAGTCCGGAATTCGTTTTCTTCCAGATAGAAGACAGCGCCCGGGGGTTCATCCAGGTTACAAATGATCCAGAAGGGCTGAGTGTTCCGGCAGCCACAAACCAGGAAGCGGATAGTGAATAATTATCGGATAACAAGAATATGAGTCAAAATAACGGAACCGGAACCATGGCGCTTAAGCTTTCAGTCTTGTTGCTCATCCTGGTCGTCATCCTGACAGGGTTGTTCAACTCACCCACCTCCGGCGCTGGCGGGTGGAGTGCAACGGGCTTGCTGCACTTGGAGTTGGTGGGTGATATAAACGCTCAGGAAGTGTTGAGCCTGCTGCTGCTCGGTTTCTTATCGGGTGTTGTGGGCGGGATGCTGGGCATGGGCGGCGGGGTGCTTAAAGTGGTAAACCTACATCTGATAATGGGTTACGGGATATACTTCGCCCGAATAGTGTCGCTGATGAGCTACGTTGCTATCTCGTTGTCCGCGTTTTTCCGCTACAAGAAGTACCGGCTGATCCTCTGGGACGTGGCCAGGCTGCTGATACCTGCTTCAATTTTCGGCGCGCTGGTGGGAGCGATTATCGGTAACTGGATCAACAAAGATGTCGTGGAAGTTATCGTGGGGATCTACGCACTGCTGGCGGGCATTATAGTGTTAAACCAGATCTGGGCCAAACCCGACGAGAAAGAGATATCCAAATTTGTCCTTAAGGAGTCTAAAGAAGGCACGGTAGCCGGGATAGGGGCGGCAATGGGGATTATCAGCAGCCTGATCGGCATCAGCGGTGGAATTATATCCACCCCGTTGCAGAACTCACTGCTGGAGATGCCGTTAAAAAATTCAATCGCCAACACTATCACGGCCGCGGTGTTCTGCTCCACCTTTGCATCGGTTTTTTTACTCTTCCAGGGGCTCAGGGCCGGAGATTTTGTCTTTGGCGAGGTGATGTTCGTAACGATCTGCCTGGTGCCCGGCAACATATTGGGCGCTCAGTTGGGTGGTTATCTTACCAACCGGTTGGAGCTCAACTATATCAGGGCGGCTTTTGGAATTATCGCGTTTGTGATAGGTTTTAAAATCCTGCTACAGTACTGATTTTATCAAAAAGCGCATATTCACTCAACTCTGGTCCAAGCCAATGTTGATGACCTTGCTTGCCACAATCGGTCTAGTCGTTATTATTCTGGGTGCCTATAGAAGAGGTAAACGGGAGGGCATAAAAGAAGCGGTTGATTTCTTCGTCGCTGAAATGGAAAGAAAGCGCATCGATATCCAGGTGATCGATGGCGTGGAGATGATCGAAGGGATTACCACGTCTCCCAAGCTTGGTATCCGTAAAAGGATTACCCGGCTGATAGATAAGATAAAAACGGAAAGATGCCTGGATGGCACAAAAAAACCATTTGATGATACTACACCACCCTCCAAACCGAAGGAGTGAATAATGAGCGATACAAAACCGATAGATGAACAAAAATCGGATGAACAGCC
>SDBV01002238.1_pt1 | contig 28963 bp, 24 predicted proteins | sample 2277081 | NCBI WGS metagenome assembly SDBV01 (sample SAMN10402039, study PRJNA504765) | marine sediment metagenome | isolation source: marine sediment core GS10_PC15, 223 cmbsf | place: Arctic Ocean: Southern Knipovich Ridge | collected 2010
TAAAACTTGAATAAATCTAAGATGTTAGAGCATAATATTAGATTACAAGTTAAGAGTTAAAAGTGTAGAATTTAGAGTTAAAGAAATTTTTGATTTTGAACTGTCTTAATTATAGATATCGGGGCAGCATAAGAACTATCAGCGGGCGCATTATACTTCCCGGAATATCGGGACTGCATATTGGTAAACAAATATGAAAAATAAAAAATTCTCCCTCCGAAGTGCCGCGACTGCAAGGGGCATCAAAAAATCAGCAGTGACTGTAGGTATTATAGGTTTAGGCACAGTCGGAACCGGAGTAGCGCAAATCCTTTTTGGAAAGCGGGACGAGCTTGAAGGCAGGCTGGGGTTTCCGCTAATTATACGCAGAATTGCTGACATTGATATAAAAAGAAAGAGAGGAATCAGGATAGCCCGCAGCATCCTTACAACAGATAAAGAGGAAGTGCTGAATGACGCAGAAATTGATATAGTTGTAGAGCTTATCGGGGGAATTCATCCTGCCAAAGAATTTATTCTCAGCGCTATTAAAAAAGGGAAACATGTTGTAACAGCCAACAAGCTGCTCCTTGCAACCGAGGGCTCTGATATATTCAGAGCCGCTCAAAAAAACAAAGTTGAGGTTGGTTTTGAGGCAGCAGTTGCAGGTGGTATTCCCATAATAAAAATAATCAGAGAGGCGCTGATAGGCAATAAGATACAGGCAATTTACGGAATAATTAACGGCACTTCCAACTTTATACTCACAAAAATGAGTGAAGAAGGAATTGACTTTTCAACGGCTTTGAACGAGGCAAAAAGACTGGGATACGCAGAGGCAAATCCAGCTCTCGATATTAAGGGGATTGACTCTGCCCATAAACTTGCAATACTTGCGTCTCTTGCTTTCGGCCTTCCTTTTTCCCTTAAGAAAATATATACAGAAGGAATAAACAGAATAACTCCAATGGACATAAGTTTTGCAGATGAGTTTGGTTACAGGATAAAACTGCTTGCAATCGCAAAACAGATTAACAGGGACGTCGAATTAAGGGTGCATCCTACAATGCTGCCCAAAGAATATTTAATCTCAAATGTTAACGGGGTCTTTAATGCAGTGTATGTTGAGGGGGATGCTGTTGGTTCTGCGCTTTATTATGGAAAGGGAGCGGGAAAGATGCCCACGGGAAGCGCTGTGGTGAGTGACATAGTGGATATAGCGAGGAATATCAGGACAGGCGCTGTTAACAGGATACAGGGACTGGGAATGCCTGAAAAGCCGGGTCTCAGGATAAAGAAAATGGATGATGTATACAGCAGTTATTACTTTAGATTTTCAGTCATGGATAAGCCCGGGGTCTTATCCAGAATATCAGGTATTCTGGGCGCGCATAACATAAGCATTAAATCTGTTATACAGAAAGGAAGGAAAAAAGAAAAAGCAGTCCCGCTGGTAATGATGACACATAAAGCGAGAGAAAAAGACGTGGTCAACGCATTAAAAGAAATTAACAGGCTTTCCGTCGTATCCGGCAGAACAATGTATTTAAGGGTTGAGGGAAGAGAGGAGTAATTATGGAAGAGACAAAAATAGACAAGAAAATTAACATAAAAGGCGAGGTTTGCCCGTATACTCTTGTAAAATCAAAACTGGCAGTAGAAGATATAGAGGTAGGGCAGGTTCTTGAAATATTACTTGATTATCCGGAGGCTGCTGAGAGTGTTCCCAAGGCCATGTTTAATTACGGGCATACGGTTTTGAAAAAGGAAAAGATAAATCCTTCAGACTGGATTATCCAGATAAGGAAAGAGGTTGAAGACTGATGGAATTTTCAGAAGAGCAGCTTAAGCGGTATAGCAGGCATATAATCCTGCCTGAAGTCGGCGGCAAAGGACAGAAAAAGATTTCAGGGGCAAAGGTATTTATAATTGGCGCAGGAGGACTCGGTTGCCCTGTTGGATATTACCTGACTGCTGCAGGGGTTGGCACAATTGCCCTTATGGATAATGACATTGTTGAACTTAGCAATCTGCAGCGGCAGATTGCTCACAGTGTAAAAACGATCGGCGTTAACAAAGCGGTCTCAGCCAAGAATACATTTGAGGGATTAAATCCTGATGTTAATGTGATTGCTATAAAGGACAGGATTAATAATAAAAATATTCTGGAGATTATAAAAGACTACGATATTATAGTAGATGGTTCGGATAACTTTCCAACAAGATATCTTGTTAATGATGCGTGCGTAATGCTAAAAAAACCCCTTGTCAGCGGCGCTATTCTCAGATTTGAAGGACAGGTGACAACCATACTGCCGGGTGACGGTCCCTGCTACCGCTGTCTCTTTGAAATTCCACCGCCGCCAGGACTTGTTCCGTCATGCCAGGAAGCAGGGGTTCTGGGTGTCTTACCGGGAATTATAGGCGCGCTTCAGGCTACAGAGGTCCTTAAAATAATCCTTGGCAAGGGCAGTCCTCTCAAGGGTCAATTGTTAATATATGATGCTCTTGGGACAAATTTCAGAAAGGTTAAAATACCTAAAAACCCTGATTGTCCCGTATGCGGGGAAAACCCGACAATAAAAGAACTGGCTGATTACCCGGATGAATACTGTGAATTATAGGTTGAGGTTCTTACAAAAATCTGAAAAAGAGAATCGTTTGTCATTCCCACCCCCGATTACTGAATTCGAGGGCAGGCTTCAGTGGGAATCCAGTATTTTCAATGGGTTACACAATACTCTGGATTCCCGTTTCCACGGGAATGACGACTTTTGCAAGAGGCTCGATTAGAAAAATAAATCAATTTCTTAAAATGAGATTAATCTGAAGATACTAATGCGTTTATAAGTAAGACTACGTTCTATGTCATTCCCGCCTGCCTGCCGGCAGGCAGGTTTGTCGGGTCGGAGCGACTCTACGCGAAGACTCGCTTCGAGAATCCTTCTTAAAGACAGGGGAACGATTCCGAACAAGTCGGAATGACAGAATAAAGGAAAGAAAGGTCTCCCTTCTTTGTTTTCGACAAAGAAAACAGGGGGACGCAGTAAGAATCGCTTAATTTAGGTAGAAGATAAAATGGGCTATGTAAAAGGACTTAAATGCAGGGAATGCGGGAGAGATTATCCTGTTAATCCGATATATGTGTGCGAATTCTGCTTTGGACCGCTGGAGACAGTTTACGATTATGAAAAAATCAGGAATGTTCTGACAAAAGAAAAAATTCGCTCAAGGCCGCAGAATTTATGGCGTTATAAGGAACTATTGCCGCTTGACAGTGAACCTGAAGCTGCATTTAACACTGGTTTTACACCGCTTATAAAAGCTGATAACCTTGCAAAGGTGCTGGGAATGAGAGAGCTTTACATAAAGGATGACACAGTAACACACCCGACCCTCTCTTTTAAAGACAGGGTGGTTGCAGTTGCACTTGCAAAAGCAAAGGAATTCGGGTTTGATACTGTTGCATGCGCATCAACAGGCAATCTGGCCCATTCTGTATCTGCGCAGGGCGCAAGAGCAGGATTCAGAAGATTTATATTTATTCCCGCAAGCCTTGAACACAGTAAAATAATCGCATCGCTTGTGTATGAACCAAATCTCATAGCTGTTGATGGCAATTACGATGAGGTCAACAGGCTTTGCAGCGAGGTAGCAAATAAATACCGCTGGGCATTTGTAAATATTAATATCAGGCCTTTTTATGCAGAGGGTTCAAAGACACACGGATATGAAATAATAGAGCAGCTCGGGTGGACCACCCCTGACAATATAATAGTACCCTGTGCAAGCGGCTCTCTGATAACAAAGATATGGAAGAGTTTTAAAGAAATGAAGGAGATTGGACTGATTGAAAAATTAAACACAAAAGTCTTTGCAGCCCAGGCAACGGGCTGCTCACCAATTGTTGCCGCGATAAAGCAGGGCATTGATGTCATAAAACCGGTTAAACCCGATACAATAGCCAAATCCCTTGCAATCGGCAATCCTGCCGACGGTTTCTATGCGACGCAGGTAGTTCAGGAAAGCAAAGGTTTTGGTGAAGATGTGTCTGACCGGGAAATCATAGACTCAATAAAACTCCTCGCAAAAACAGAGGGAATATTTGCAGAAACTGCAGGCGGAGTTACCCTTGCCTCGACAATAAAACTTTTCAAAAAAGGTTATATACATAAAGACAGCTTAACCGTAATGTGCATTACAGGTAACGGCCTGAAGACGCAGGAGGCGCTTAGCGGCCATACTCCTGAACCATTTTACATTAAACCTAAACTAAATTCCTTTGAGGAGGTTCTGGAGAAAATAGAATCTAAAAACCGTTAATTGTATAACGAATAAAGGGGGTATAATAGATGGCTGTAAAAGTGAAAATACCGACACCGCTTCAGAGACTGACACAGGGAAAAGAAGAAGTGGACGGAGAACCCGGGAGTATTATAGAACTTATTAACACCCTGGATAAAAAGTATCCCGGCCTTGCGGAAAGAATATCTGAAAGCGGAAAGATAAGGCGATTTGTCAATATATACGTAAATGAGGAAGACATAAGATTTCTCAGTGTTGAAGAGACAAAGGTTAAAGACGGAGATGAAGTTTCCATTGTTCCTGCAATTGCAGGAGGCAATTAAAAAGATGCTTTCACAGATTAAAAAACAAGATTACTCAGATAAAAACAAATATATATCAGTGTAATCGTATTTAGAATCGGTGTAATCAGGGATAATGAATATTATACCAAGGAGGACATAATGAAAAACCGGGTGAAATTAACCTTTCCCCAGCATCTCATCAAAGAACCTGTTATTTTCACTATGGTCAAGAAATATGACATCATGCCGAACATAAGAAGAGCAAGGGTCACTGAAACTGTTGGAGAGATGGTTTTGGAACTTGAGGGCTCTGAAGAAAATCTGAAAAACGGCATAGAGTTTCTTAAACAGCAGGGGGTAGTGGTAGAGCTTGTAGAAGGGGACATTGTGGAATAATTATGAAGTTATGGCCGGGAATAATTGAAAAATACAAAGATTTTCTAAGCATATCAGACAAGACGCCTGTAATTACCCTCAATGAGGGCAACACACCATTAATAAAAGGTACAAATCTGGATGAACTCTTTCCAGAGAAAATTAACCTGTATTTTAAATATGAGGGCACAAACCCCAGCGGTTCTTTTAAGGACCGCGGTATGACTCTTGCTATTTCAAAGGCAGTAGAGGCCGATACAAAGGCTGTTATATGCGCTTCAACAGGCAACACTTCTGCATCAGCTTCTGCCTATGCCGCAAAAGCAGGCATTTTTGCCATAGTGCTCATCCCTGAAGGTAAAATTGCCACGGGAAAACTCGCGCAGGCCGTATTACATGGTGCAAAAGTAATTCAGTTAGAAGGCAATTTTGACGATGCCTTGAAAATAGTTAAACAGCTTGTAGAAAAATATCCAATCACGCTTGTAAATTCTATAAATCCCTTCAGGCTTGAAGGGCAGAAAACAGCGGCCTTTGAGGTTTGTGATCAGCTCGGCCGCGCACCTGAATATCACGCCCTTCCTGTTGGAAACGCAGGCAACATAACAGCATACTGGAGAGGATACAGAGAATATCAGGCCGCTAACAGGATTAAGTCTTTGCCCGGAATGCTTGGATTTCAGGCGGCAGGCGCAGCGCCTATTGTTGTCGGTCATCCCATAGAAAAACCGGAAACCATTGCCACAGCTATAAGGATAGGAAATCCTGCAAGCTGGAAAGGCGCGCTTGCTGCAAGAGACGAATCAGGGGGAAGAATTGACTCTGTAACTGATAAAGAAATCCTTGAAGCATATGAATTTATCGCATCTAAACAGGGAATTTTTTGTGAGCCAGCCTCTGCTGCCTCTATGGCAGGTGTAATTAAACTGTCCAGGGAAGGATATTTTAAGGGCGGTGAAACCGTAGTCTGTACACTGACAGGCAATGGACTGAAAGACCCTGATACGGCATTGAAGATTTCTAAAAAACCTGTAAGGGTAAAAAAAGATTTTTCAGATGTGGAAGGACTCTTGAAAGGCATATTGTAAACTACCCTGCGGCAGAGACTGCAGAGTGTCTGAAAATTGTATGTTTATTTTTGGTGTCATTCCCGCTTGTCGGGTCGGAGCGACTCTACGCGAAGACTCGCTTCGAGAATCCTTCGACTTGTTCGGGATCACAAGAAAGATTCTGGACAAGCCAGAATGACAGAAATATGGAACTGTGGTAGAGACCGCAGGATGTTATATTCATAAATTGTGCATATAGATAAGAAACAGGGCCGGGGCAGAGAGAAGATGAAATACATAGTGCTTGTTGGCGACGGAATGGCTGATATGCCCATAAAGAAACTCGGATATGAGACATGCCTTCAGAAGGCACACACGCCCAATATGGACAAGATTGCAGCCCACGGCGAGACTGGAAGTTTAAAAACTATTCCACCGGGTTTTGCACCGGGTTCTGATGTGGCGAACCTTTCTGTTTTTGGATACAATCCGTCAAAATACTACAGCGGCAGGGCTGCACTTGAGGCGGCTTACAGAGGAGTAAAGCTCAAACAGGGAGACATCGCCTTTAGATGCAACCTTGTTACACTAAAATTTACGGGTTCCAAAAACAGGGACAACGCCTTAATGCAGGATTACAGCGCAGGCCATATATCTACCAGAGAATCAACTCTTCTTATCAAGGCAATAAATAACAGGCTTGGCTCTGACATGGTTGTCTTCTATCCGGGCATGAGTTACCGCCATCTTACAGTATGGAAAAAGGGGAAACAAAAGACACACTGCACGCCTCCACATGACATCACAGGGAAAAAAATCAGGAACTACCTTCCAAAGGGAGACGGGGGCAGCTTCCTCAGGGGGCTCATGGAGGAATCAACGGAAATACTCATGGCTCATCCGGTTAATAAAAAAAGGATACAGCGGGGACTGCCGCCTGCAAACAGCCTCTGGTTCTGGGGTCAGGGTAAAAGCGTATACATACCCAAATTCAAAGAGAAGTACAATCTTAAAGGCGCAGTCATATCTGCTGTAGACCTTATAAAAGGTCTTGGCATGAGTGCGGGATTTGACGTTGTGCCTGTAAAAGGCGCAACAGGTTATCTGGATACTAATTACATTGGCAAGGCAAGGGCGGCACTCAGAGCTCTTGAATCAGTTGACATTGTATATTTACATGTTGAAGCCCCGGATGAGGCGGGTCATAATGGTAATATAAAGGAAAAGATAAAGGCCATAGAGAATTTTGACGCAAAGGTCGTAGGAACGGTCATGAGGGGCATAAAAAAGTTTAAAAAATACAGTATATTACTTTTACCTGACCATGCAACTCCTATAAGCGTTAAAAGCCATACTGACGACCCTGTTCCATTTGCAATATACCGGTCGGGGGAATCTGCTTCGCGCAGAGGTAAAGGGACGAAAAATGCAAAACCGGAAATCAAATTCTTTTCTGAAGACATCTGTAAGGCAAAACACCTTCGCGTGTTTGAAAAGGGATATAAATTGATGGATTATTTTATAAGGGGATGACCACAGATAGAAAAGATACAGATAATCGCAGATATATCTGTGATCATCTGTAGATAATCTGTGTTCATCTGTGATTATTTATGGCTATAATAGTTCAGAAATACGGAGGCACTTCAGTTAAGGATATATTGCGGATTAAAGCCGTAGCTGAACGCGCAGTGTCTTCTGCAAAACAAAAAAATAAAATCGTTGTTGTTGTTTCTGCAATGGCAGGTGAAACAGACAAACTGATCAGTCTTGCCCATGAAATAGCAGATACCCCTGATGAAAGGGAAATGGACCTTCTCCTGTCGTCAGGTGAAAGGGTTACAAGTGCGCTTACAAGCATGGCAATCCAGAGGCTTGGGCATAAATCAATAAGCTTTACAGGCAGACAGGTCGGAATAATAACTGACAGCTCACATACAAAAGCCATGATAGAACGTATTGATTCAGGCAGACTTAAAGAGGCTCTTGACGAAGACAAGATTCCTGTAGTCGCTGGTTTCCAGGGAATAGATGAATTCTCTGATGTAACAACCCTTGGCAGAGGAGGATCTGATACCACTGCAGTTGCAATTGCCGCTGCGCTTAATGCTGACCTCTGTGAAATTTATACGGATGTGGACGGGGTATATACTACTGACCCGAATATTGCTGGTGAAGCCAGAAAGATAGACAGGATTTCCTACGACGAGATGTTAGAGATGGCAAGTCTGGGAACTAAGGTTATTCACGGCCGTGCTGTTGAAGTTGCAAAAAAGTATAACGTACCTCTTGTGATACGCTCAAGTTTCAACAACACCCCGGGAACCACTATTATTAAGGAGGATAAAAATATGGAGAAAATCGTAGTTTCAGGCGTTACATATGATAAAGATCAGGCAAGAATCACGATTATGGGTGTACCTGACATGCCGGGAATAGCTGCCAAACTTTTCAATGCCATTGCCGGCATAAACATAGTGGTTGACATGATTGTCCAGAATGTGGGAAGTGACGGCAAATCCACGGATATCTCCTTTACTGTTCCTGTTGCTGACCGCAAGAAGGCGTTTGAGATTACAAAAAAAGTGTCAGATGACCTCGGTGCAAAAGGTGCCAACATAAAAGAAGATATTTCAAAGGTTTCTATTCTTGGGGTAGGGATGCGTTCACATTTTGGTATAGCCGGCAAGATGTTTTCAACACTTGCGGAAAAAGGCATTAACATAATGATGATAAGCACCTCTGAGATTAAAATCTCCTGCATTATTGATATCATGCATACAGAGGAGGCTGTAAAAGTTCTGCATAATGCCTTCGAGCTTGCAGAATAATAATCCAGGTTTTGAAAGGCACGCCTTTAATGTGCTAAATTAATAACGTATGAGACAGATTGAATTATATGACACAACATTAAGAGACGGTGCTCAGTCAGAAGATATATCATTTTCTGTTGAAGATAAATTAAGGATTGCCCGGAAACTTGACGAACTCGGAATCCATTATATTGAAGGTGGATGGCCGGGCTCCAGTCCCAGAGATGCTGAGTTCTTTCAAAAAGCAAAAAAGCTTAAGTTCAGTACATCTCAGCTGACTGCCTTTGGTTCCACGCACAGGGCATCGCATAAGGTCAACAATGATTCAAACATAAAGTCTCTTCTGTCCGTAAAGACCTCCGTTGTAACTATAGTTGGAAAGACATGGGATTTCCATGTAAGAGAAGCCCTTCGAATCTCTCTTCCGACAAATCTGGATTTAATTTACAATTCCATCTCTTACCTTAAAAAGAGAATTCCCAAGGTATTCTTTGATGCAGAACATTTCTTTGACGGCTTTAAGGCAAATCCCGAATATGCCCGTAAGACACTTGAGGCAGCAGTATCAGGAGGCGCAGACTGTCTTGTGCTTTGCGATACGAACGGCGGCACCTTGCCTGAAGACTTAAGAGACATAATAAGAAATGTCCTTGAAGAATTTAAAATCCCTGTCGGCATACATGCACATAATGATGCAGACTGCGCCGTTGCCAACTCTCTAATAGCCGTAAAGTTAGGTGTTTCCCATGTTCAGGGGACTATAAACGGGCTGGGGGAGAGATGCGGTAATGCCAACCTGATTTCCTTAATTCCAAACTTAAAGTTAAAACTTAACTATAGCTGTATACCTGTTAGTAAAATAAAGAAATTAAAAGAAGTTTCAAGGTTTATAACAGAGATAGCCAACCTCAGGCATTTCAAAAGACAGCCGTTTGTAGGCGACAGTGCATTTGCCCACAAAGGAGGCATCCATGTCAGCGCTATCCAGAAAAGATCTGAGACCTACGAACATATAAAACCCGAATCAGTAGGAAATTATCAGCGAGTTCTTATATCAGATCTTAGCGGTAAGAGCAACATAATAAGGAAGGCCGGGGAGTTCAAATTAAAGATTGATCCTGATTCTCCAAAGGTAAGTGAACTGATTAAAGAACTGAAGGACCTTGAAAACCAGGGTTTTCAGTTTGAGGGGGCTGAGGCATCTTTTGAACTTTTAATGAAAAAGACATTTGGACTACACAGAAAATTCTTTGACCTGACAAGTCTCAGGGTAATAATTGAGAAAAGGAAAGAGACGGAAGAACCGCTAAGCGAGGCCACTATAATGGTAAAGGTTGGCAAAAAGCTTGAACATACTGCCGCAACAGGTAATGGCCCTGTCAATGCAATTGATAATGCCCTTAGAAAAGCACTTGAAAAATTTTATCCCCAGCTGAAAGAGGTTAAACTCATTGACTATAAAGTCAGGGTTCTGGCAGCTGGCAAGGGTACATCAGCAAAAGTCAGGGTATTGGTGGAGTCAGGAGACAATACTCACAAATGGGGGACTGTCGGAGTTTCTGAAAATATAATCGAGGCCTCGTGGCAGGCGCTTGTCGACAGCATTGAATATAAATTATTGAGAGGCTAACTTAAAGGATTTAAGGGGTCGAGTGGCCAAGGATTCAAGTGGTGGAATTATTTTTTTACTTGAACCCTAGAATCCTCGAATCCCTGAACCCTATTATAAAAACTTATGATAGAGGAAACAGGAAAAGTAACAGCCGTAAATGACACGACAGCAAAAATCCTTGTTCAAAAAAAAGGAGCATGTGAGGGCTGTGCTGCCTCGGGCATTTGCAAGCCTTCTGAAAAAGGAATGGAGATAGAGGCATTGAATCCAATTCATGCAAAAGAAGGACAAACCGTTAAGATCTCCATGAGAGCGCAGGCTTATCTTAAAGGTACAATTGTCATTTATGGCTTTCCCCTTACAGCCTTTATAGCTAGTGCAATTCTTGGCAAGAATATAGGCGAAAAATATTTTAAGGAAATCAGTTCAGATACTGTATCCGTTATTTTGGGTTTTACCGCCCTTATAGCAAGTTTCCTGATTGTAAGAGTCTGGAGTAAAAAAGCAGAAACAAAAAAAGAATACCAGCCAGTCATAGAGGAGATACTTAGTTAATATACGATACATGATTCATGAGACATGATACAGGGAAAAGGTAAAGGTAAGGGTGAGGAAGCCGGTATAGTAGTTGGGGCAGGGTTAGGTTAACACCAACTACTTAACCTATTTACTAAACTGGCATCCCTGCCTACCGGCAGGCAGGCTGACCCTAACCATAGCCGAGATTTAAAATTATAAGCCGTGAATCATGAATCGTATAACAGGGGGGTAAATGGCAAATTTTGACATTGAAAAGATTAGGAATGTCGCAATAATATCTCACGGAGGCGGAGGCAAGACCTCTCTTACAGAGGCTTTGCTTTTTGATTCAAAGGCAACAGACAGGCTTGGAAATATCGATGCCGGTAATACAGTAACCGACTATGAACCTGAAGAAATTGAGCGGAAAATTTCCCTGTCTTCTGCAGTTGCCTTCTGCAACTGGAACGGCAACAGGATTAATATAATAGATACGCCCGGATATATTAATTTTTTAGAAGATACCAAAGTCTGTCTCAGCATAACAGACGGCGCCGTAGTCATTATAAGTGCGCTGTCAGGTGTAAAGGCTGAAACGGAAAAAATCTGGCAGTATGCATGTCAGTATGAAATTCCAAGAATAGTGTTTGTCAATAAAATGGACAGAGAAAATGCCAATTTTGACAGAGCTGTAGGAGAGATTGAAAAATCTTATGACTCTGCTGCGATTCCTCTAAATATTCCAATTGGCTCAGGAGAGAGTTTTGAAGGGGTTATAGATATCATGAGGATGAAGGCTATAAGGTCAAATGAAGGGGAAGCCTCTGAAGGCGATATTCCCGAGGAACTTAGAGCGAGTGCTGAAGAGTACCGCAAAAAATTAGTAGAAAAAATAGCTGAAGCTGATGATGTCCTGCTTGAAAGATACCTCGACGGAGGCGAGCTGACAAAAGAAGAGATTGAACAGGGAATAAGGAAAGGTTCTATCACGCGAAGATTTATTCCTGTGGTATGCGGTTCAGCAATAAAAAATATAGGTGTGCAGCAGCTTCTTGATGCAATTCCGCTCTGCCTTCCTTCTCCAGCTGAAAAGTGCAATATAACTCCGATTCAAGGTATAAACCCAAAGAACGGGGACAAACTTGAGAGAAAGCCTTCAGAATCTGATCCGTTTTCAGCGCGTGTTTTCAAGACAATTGCTGACCCCTTCGCAGGCAGGCTCACTATTTTTAGAGTTTTTTCAGGAGTCCTTAAAGCGGATTCAACTGTTTATAACTCAAACTGCAAGACCAAAGAAAAACTCGGGAATATTTTTTATTTAATAGGTAAAAAACATGTTCCTGTGCAAAAGGCAGGACCGGGTGAAATCGCAGCAGTTGCCAAACTTAAAGATACGAAGACAGGAGATACCCTTGCTGACGTTGGCAATCCCGTGCTTTTTGACCCCATAAAATTTTCAGACCCTATGATTTCCTATGCAATTGCCCCCAAAGGCAAAGGGGATGAGGAAAAAGTAAGCGCCGGACTTCAAAAAATACTTGATGAGGACCCCGCACTTAAATTTCATCGCGATACTGAGACAAAAGAGATGATTCTCTCAGGGATGGGACAGGTGCATCTTGAGGTCACACTTCAAAAGCTAAAAAGAAAATTCGGAGTTGAAGTCCTGATGAAAACGCCGAAAATTCCCTACAGAGAAACAATTAAAAAATCTGCAAAGGTCCAGGGTAAATACAAGAAGCAGTCCGGCGGGAAGGGACAGTACGGAGACTGCTGGATAGAAATAAACCCTCTGTCCCGCGATGAAAATTTCGAATTTGTTAATAAAATAGTCGGCGGTGTTATTCCCAGACAATATATCCCGGCAATTGAGAAAGGAATAGTTGAAGCAATGCATGGAGGAATCGTGGCAGGCTATCCAATGGTTAACCTCAGGGCAACGGTATACGACGGTTCATATCATGCTGTTGATTCTTCTGAGATGGCCTTTAAAATAGCCGGCTCCATGGCGCTCAAAAAAGCCGTGCAGGATGCCAGGCCGGTGCTTCTGGAGCCAATGGTTAAAACCGAGGTTATTACCCCTGATGAATTCCTTGGAAACGTTATAGGCGACCTCAACGGAAAGCGCGGAAAGGTCCAGGGAGTCGAACCTCAGTCAGGAAACAACCAGAAAATCTCGGTCCTTGTCCCGATGGCTGAAATGCTCATTTATGCAAATCAGCTTAATTCCATCACGAGCGGCCGCGGTATGTATACTATGGAGTTTTCTCACTACGAGGAAGTTCCTCATCATCTTGCACAAAAAATTATTGTGGAAAGGACAAAAGCAAAAGAAGAATAATAAGTTTTTTGCAAACCCTTGAAAGGCTGTTGAAAAAATCATCAACAGCCTTGATTGCACAGATTAGAAAAAATGATTACGCAGAGATTGTTGAGTTTTTCAACAAGCTCTTGAATCCTGATGATGAAAGGGAAAAATTACTCTGATCAGGGGTTAAAATAATAAATGAAAAGACGATACATCCTCTTTTCAGCCCTGTTATTACTGTGCGCAATTATTGTATATGTATTTTACCCTACAGACAAAAACAGGATCAGGAGGGTAATAGGCAACTGTGAGAAAGCAGTTGTTGCAGAAGATATTGACAAACTGATGGGTTTTATTTCATATAATTACAGGGATAAATACGGCAATGGCTACCTCAAGCTTAAAAAAACATTGCAGACGGTTTTCAGGCGTCTGGACAGCATAGACATTGAAAGAAATATAAAGGGAATATCAGTTAATGACAAGCTTGCAGAAGCTGAGATTTCAATCCGGGTCCTTGTTTCCCGACACGGCGGGTCGCCTGTAGCGACTAAAAATGAAAAGGAATACATCATAGGGGATGCAGGAAATTCAAGGACAATAAAAGTATTTTTTGAAAAAACATCCTATAAATGGCTGATAACAAAAGTGGATGGCGTATTATAGCAAACGAAATAAGTAATGTTACATTTTTGTCATGCTCCCGATGCTTCGGGATCCGGCATCCTTCCTGCTCCCGTTCTCCGTAGTACTACGAAGGATGAAGGTCAGGAATCGTAAGGTACCCCTTCTTTGTTTTCACAAAGAAAACAGGGGTACAAAGAAAGATTCCGAACAAGTCGGAATGACAATCCCGACATTCATCCTTCGCAGTGCTACGGAGAACGGAGCTACGGAGAACGGGAGCCTGCCTACCGGACAGGCAGGTGGAAATGACGAGGAGACAACGTCTATTTTCGGGATTCCATATTATCATTGTCCGCCCCAGCGGATCCGCCTGAGGCTGGACAAAGTTAACATTTAACAATGAATAAAACAGAAATTTCAAATATGGAAAAATATATCGGACTTGATGCCGGTTCTGTAAGCGTAAAACTGGCAGTTCTGGACAGTAAGGGCAATATCCTTAAAACACAATATGTCAGACACAAGGGAAAACCCCTGTCGGTAGCCTGCGAACTCCTGCGTAATACAGAGCCCGCCTCTTATATAAGCATAACAGGTTCAGCAGGAAGGCTTATTGCCGATATACTTGGCATTAAACCTGTAAACGAGTTAATAGCTCAAAGCTACTCAACAAAAAAACTCTATCCTGATGTCAGAACCATTATTGAAATGGGCGGTGAGGATTCAAAACTCATACTGCTTGAAAATGGAAAAGTAAAAGAGTTTTCCATGAACTCGGTCTGTGCTGCAGGCACAGGCTCTTTTCTTGACCAGCAGGCAGAAAGACTCAAGCTCAGCATAGAGGAATTCAGCGAGATTGCTCTGGAATCAAAAAACCCTCCCCGGATTGCCGGAAGGTGCAGTGTCTTTGCAAAATCCGACATGATACATCTTCAGCAGATAGCTACACCGTTAAAGGACATTGTTGCCGGCCTCTGTTTCGCTGTTGCAAGAAATTTCAAGGGCAGTATATGCAGGAACACAACGCTGTCAATGCCTATCAGCTTTCAGGGCGGAGTAGCGGCAAACAAAGGAGTTGTAAGGGCATTTAAAGAAGTTTTTGAACTCGAAAGTCTTGTAATTCCCGGGCATTTTGCTCTTATGCCTGCAATAGGCGCAGCCCTTAAAGACATGGAACTGGGAATAAAAAACCATTACGATACTGAAAAAATAATGGCATTTATCTCATCCCCTGTAAATGACAAAGATGAAGGGCATGAACCCCTGCAATATACAAATTGCAAATCGCAAACTGCAAATTGCAATGAAGTTATAGAATCGTTTGTAACTCTCAATGAATCATCTTCAGTTCAAGGCTCGCAAATCAATGCCTATTTAGGGATAGATATTGGTTCTATAAGCACAAACATTGCCGTCCTTGATGAAAAAGGCAGACTGCTCTCAAAGAGGTATCTGATGACTGCAGGCAGGCCTATTGAGGCTGTAAGGCAGGGACTTGACGAAACATGGCAGGAAATCGGTGACAAAGTCCGGATTTTAGGAGTCGGAACCACGGGGTCCGGAAGATATATGATTGCTGACTTTATCGGGGCAGACATTATAAAAAATGAAATCACGGCACAGGCGCAGGCTGCCGTAGAGATAGACCCCAAAGTAGACACTATATTCGAGATTGGCGGCCAGGACTCAAAGTTTATATCTTTAAAAGATGGAGTTATTGTTGATTTTGAGATGAATAAGGCATGTGCAGCCGGAACCGGCTCTTTTCTGGAAGAACAGGCAGAAAAACTTAATATATCAATAAAAGAAGATTTCAGCAATCTGGCATTTAAATCAAAGCGGCCATGCTCACTGGGCGAGAGATGCACGGTGTTTATGGAAAATTCACTCCTGGCAAGACAGCATAAAGGGATACCTAAAGACGACCTTGTTGCAGGGCTTGCTTACTCAATAGTCCAGAACTACATTAACAGGGTAGTCGGAAACAAGAGAATAGGAGACAGGATATTCTTTCAGGGGGGGGTAACTTTTAATAAAGCTGTTGTTGCTGCATTTGAAAAATACCTGAATAAAAAAATAATCGCCCCGCCCAATCACGAAGTAACCGGTGCAATAGGCATGGCGATTATAGCCAGAAAACATATGAATGAGCAAAAAAATAAAAACCTGCTACCCGTTACCCGTTACCCGTTACCCGTCACGAGATTTAAGGGTTTTGATCTTTCCAAAAGGAGCTATGAAGTCAAGTCCTTTGAATGCAAGGGCTGTGACAATATCTGTGAGATAAACAGGATTCAGATACAGGGGGAAAAAGACCCTCTTTTTTACGGCAGCAGATGTGAAAAATATGATGTAAAACGCAGTAAGAAACATATTTCAGATAAAATACCTGATTATTTTGCCGAAAGAGAACAGCTCCTTACAAAATCACACAATGAATACCATAATGCGCTAAGCGTAATAAGTAACGGGTTAAAGGACAAAAGCCCGTCACATGCTGCACGTTACACTTCACGCGCAAGGATCGGCATCCCCATGATATTCTTTTTCCATGACTTCCTTCCTTTCTGGAGCACCCTTTTGTGGGAGCTTGGATTCGAGGTTGAGACCTCCGGCTATACTAACAGACAGATCATAAACAAAGGGGTAGAGAGTGTCCTTTCAGAAAGCTGTTTTCCTCATAAAGTGTCACATGGGCATATAAAGGACTTGATTGACAGAGAAGTTGACGCAATTCTTATACCGAGTTTTATAAACATCAGTTCCGGAAATAAATCAACAAGCGGCTTTGCGTGCCCGTATACACAAACCATGCCTTACATAACAAACGTCGCATTCAGGGAAAAAACAGGGAATCAGGACAGAGTAAACCGGAAAAGTAATGGGGACATTCTTTCTACCGGGGTAAAACTTCTCAGACCTATTGTTAACATGGTTTTGGGGAGGAATCATCTTTTAAAAGAGATACACAAGACTCTTAAACCATTTAATATCACGATGAATGCGATTAAAAAGGCATGTATAAAGGCCGAGAAGACTCAGGAAGAATTTACCTCCTCAATAAAAAGCAGAGGTAGGGAGATTTTAGAAAAATTAAATGAAAAAACCATTGTTATTACAGGACGCGCATACAATGCCTTTGACCCCGGAGTTAACCTCGAAATCCCTAAAAAACTATCTGAAATAGGGGTCTGTTCCATTCCCATGGATTATCTGCCAACAGACGATATTGACATAACAGGAAGGTGGCCTAATATGTACTGGAGGTCAGGACAGAACATCCTTAGAGCAGCTGAAATCATCAGGAACAATCCTAATCTCTTTGCTTTGTACATAGGCAATTTTTCATGCGGTCCTGATTCTTTCATCCAGAGATTTTTCACTGAAACATTGGCCGGCAAGCCATTCCTTCAGATTGAGATTGACGAGCATAGTGCAGACGCAGGAATAATCACGAGGTGCGAGGCATTCATTGACAGTATAACAGGCAGAAAAGACAATGCTGTAAGAGAGCCTAAAAAGGTGAACAACCTGTCCCTGAGTAAAGGCACTAACAACAGGATTATCTATTTACCCAGGATGTCAGACCATGCCTTTGGACTTGCAGCCGCATTTGAATCATGCGGTCTGAACGCCGAAGTAATGGATGCCCCTGATGCCCAGACTGTAAAAATCGGAAGAAGTTATGTATCAGGAAAAGAATGTTATCCCTGCACCATAACTACAGGTGACATGGTAAAAAAAGCCCTGTCAGCTGATTTTGAACCGTCAAAGACTTCCTTTTTCATGCCCTCTGGTTCAGGACCATGCCGTTTCGGACAGTACAACATCCTGCACAGGTTTGTCCTTGATGAGATAGGATTTCCAGAGATACCAATATTCTCACCTAATCAGGACGAATCGTTTTACACTCAACTTGGCATAGTTGGCAAAGATTTCTCAATACTTGCGTGGAAAGGTATTACTGCAACAGAACTGCTGATTAAGTGCCTCCATGAAGCAAGACCTTATGAAATCAACAAAGGAGAATCAGAAAACGTTTATAACGAATATCTCCTTAAAATCAGCAAAAGGATAAAGAGCCGGAATACTGACTTAATCGAACTTCTGAACGAGATGCGCAATGCTTTTTACGGCATACCAAAGACAAAGGAGAGAAAACCTCTCATCGGAATTATTGGTGAAATATATGTCAGACATAATACGTTCTCAAACGAAGATATCATAAAAAAGATCGAAGCGCTCGGAGGCGTAGTATGGCTTGCACCATTTGAGGAATGGCTTTATTATGTAAACACGATGGCACTTCGCAAGGCAATGATTAAATGGAAAAACAACCTGTCTTCAAAAAAACACATGGGGGAGATTTTAAACATCCTGATTAAAGGACATGTTCAAAAAAATATCGAGCACAAATTCTCAAAACCCTTTAAAGGATACCTTAGAACCTTAAAAGAGCCCACCACAAAAGAAATACTGAGAAATGCATCACCGTATCTGCATGATTCATTTGAGGGCGAGACAGTCCTGAGCATGGGCAAAGCAGTAGACTTTGTAAAAAACGGCGCTTCAGGTATAATTAGCGCTATACCTTTCGGCTGTATGCCCGGTACCATTGTAAGTGCTTTACTAAAAGGGCTTAAACAGGATACGGGAATTCCGTGCCTGAGCGCAGATTATGACGGGGCAGAGGCAAATTGCTCTGAAATACAGCTTGAGGCATTTATGCATCAGGCATATGAATATAATAATTCTAAAAAATAAAAGTGAACAAACTGTATATAAGATTCATGAAACACGTACAGAGAAAAGGTAAAGGTAAGGGTGAGGAAGCCAGTATAGTAGTTGGGTCAGGGTAAGGTTAAGACCAACTACTTAAAATTTGCATCCCTGCCTGCCGGCAGGCAGGTTGACCCTTACCTGCCTTGAACTCTATACTTACTGATAGAAAAGGAGGTGATTAAGTGGGCAATGTCGTAAAATGGCGTAAAAAGAAAATGAGCAAACATAAACATAAAAAGCTTCTCAAAAAAAACCGGCATAAAAAGAAGAAATAAAGGGCGATAAACCTGAATTTTTTTTACGTATATTGAAAACAAATACTAATTTATACTCCGGCAAATATTTTACCCGTTCAATCCTGCCTTGAGTGGATTAAGTATCGTATTTTCTATATCAAGCAAAAGTATGTTTTATTAAGGTCTCACAGGCATGCGCCACACTTGCTAAAAGCAAAATACACGCCTTAAAGTAAACTTTAAAATCATGGACTTAGGCTGAAAACTTAAACCATTGGTTTATCTTATTTCAGTATAACCGGTATTGACATCAGCCTTCTCACAATTAATAATAAACCATGCCATTAACCGCACTCAGAACCAGTAACTCAGAAATCAGGGTGGACAGGAAATTAGCCATTTCTTTATCACAAATTTCCGGTTCTGATATATTTGAACTCTTTACTTTATCAAACTCGGCGAGGATAAACTTCCATGGCAGCAAGGTTGACCTGTGCTCTATAGTTAATGCTAAATCAGGCGCATGCCCGGAGGACTGCTCTTTCTGCGCCCAGTCTGCATACAGTCATGCAGACATTAACGAATACCCGCTTCTGCCCGGAGAGGATATTCTTGAGGCTGCTGTTTCAGCAAAAAGGCTTGGCGTAAAACGATTCTGCGTTGTATCCAGCGGTAAAAAAGCCCCGCAGGAAGATTTAGAAAAAGTGTGCGGTTTTATCTCGGGAATAAGGGATATAGGCCTTCTTCCCTGTGCCACGCTCGGTATGCTCAATGCCTCAGAACTTAAAAGGCTGAAAGATGCAGGGCTTCACAGATACCACCATAACCTGGAAACCTCAGAGGCATTTTTTAAGGAAATCTGTACAACTCATATATACAGGGAAAAAATTAAAACAATTGAGGCAGCAAAATCAGTTGGACTGTCCATTTGCAGCGGAGGAATATTCGGCCTGGGAGAATCATGGGAAGACAGAATTGACATGGCTTTTGCGTTAAAAGGAATCGGGGTTGATTCTGTCCCGATTAACTTTCTCTCACCGGTTTCAGGAACACCCCTTGGAAACAGGGAAATACTTGACCCTGTAGAAGCTTTAAAAATAATAGCCGTTTACAGGTTGATTCTTCCCGGATGCGAAATCAGAATATGCGGAGGACGCCATGCTGCGCTGAGAGACCTGAATTCCCATATATTCCTGGCCGGAGCTGACGGATTTTTAATCGGCAATTATCTGACAACGCCGGGAAGAGATCCAAAGGACGATATTCAGATGATTAAAGATTTGGGGCTTAGAACATAATGTTCAGGAATCAATCCCGAAGTGTCAGAACAACAGGGCGTAATAATTACAGCATAAGAATGAAGGCGTCAAGGCAGGGGATGCACATATCAGGCGCCGAGGGCATATATGAAAAAAGCGATATATTCAAGATAGTTCACGGATATACTGAAAGGGCACTTTTCCATGAAAAGGGCAGGGCAGACGAAATAAACATTACGGTCGAGGGACTCAGGGAAAAACCCCGCAAGATTTCATCTCTCCCTCTTTGTACGTTAAATACCAGAAACACTGATGCTGTAAAAAAGGCTGTCTTTAAAATGCTGACCACAATTGGAGTAACAGAAAGGGCTGTTGAAGAAGCGTATAAATCCCTTAGCATGGGCATCACAATGAGGGGGGCAATGCTGATGAATATAGAAGGGGTAAGACTTGAGCCGGATCTCTTAAGAGGTGTAAGGGCAACACGAATGGGAATAACCAGAAAAGCAGCAGCAGTTCTCTCGAGAAGATTAAGCAGATTAGGGATTAATAACAACACTGTTAAAGAAGCATTGATACTGACAAGCAAGGTTCAGAAGCATCCCATGGTAATAGGGGAGCTCTGCATATCTGACGACCCTAATTACACAACTGGATATATCGCCACCCGAACCTACGGGTATGTAAGACTGCCCAGAATAAAAAAACGGGGTATTCCCTACGGCGGGAGAGCTTTTTTTATAACAGGCGGAGAGGTAAAGGACCTGATCAGATATCTTCAAAAAATCCCTGTCATAATCAATAATATTAAACCCTGCAAAGGCATAGTATCATTAAATGATATCCTTAAAAGCAAGTCTCATAGCTAACCCCGTTGCCGGCAACAGTGCATTCAGGTCAATAAAAAAGATTGAGGACATGCTGAGGGAAAAGATTTCCCTTACTGCGCTCATAACCGGAAAACAGGGAGATGCCCTTGACTTTGCAAAAAAAAATTCAGGGACTGACCTTATTATAGTAGCTGGAGGCGACGGCACTTTTAATGAGGTTATAAATGGTGTGCTTTTGGCCCGGGAAATCGAGCCGGGGGTAAAAAAAGTCCCTCTTGCTTTAATTCCGATTGGAACAACAAATGTCCTGGCACAAGAGCTCGGCATCCCGGAAGATATCAAAAAGGCCGTTAACCTCGCACTAACAGGCACTCCAAAAAAAATATCACTTGGCAGAATTAACGGCAGTTATTTTACCCTGATGGCAGGTATAGGTTTTGACGGCCAGGCAGTATTCGGAGTTAAAAGCAATGTTAAAAAAATTGCTGGAAAAGGCGCTTATATAATTTCAGGGTTTAAAGCACTGTCCGGATATAATCCTCCCCTGATTGAGGTTAAAACCGGGGACGGGATATTCACTGGATATTCCGCAGTTGTAGGGAACACATGCTGCTATGCCGGCCGTTTCCAGGTAACTCCGGGAGCAGATATAACAAAGCCGGAACTTGACTTATGTCTTTTAAAAAGAAAAACAAAAACAAGCCTTTTAAAATTTGTAAGCGGCGTTATTATGAAAAGACACCTTAAGTTAAAAGACGTCCTGTATGGAAAATATTCCGCACTGGAAATTTCCTCTAAAAAACCTGTTCATGTACAGATAGATGGAGACTATTTTGGAACATTACCTGTAAAGATTACCGCGATCAAGGATGCAATAAGTGTTATATGGTAGTGTACTGTCCCTAACGATTCTTTACATTTTTTGCTGTGTCATTCCGGCTTGTCCGGAATCTTTCACCTTTTAAAAGAAGGATGCCGGACAAGCCGGCATGACAGACTTTGGGAGAATTTTATATTATGCGCAATTTTATAAGTCGTCATGTATAACAACCCTCAATTTTGCATTTTGATTTTTTATTTTTAATTTAGTTTAAGTCCCGGCGTCTCACCCAGTCTCTGACGTTACAAAATATTTCAGATAAATCAGCGCCCCTAAATCATAGATAAAATGAAGGTGTATGGGTATAAGAAGACTCTCAAAAATATGAAAAAATATTCCCATATAAAATCCCATGATTACAGCTATTACGGCATATGCAGGGGTTACAAAATGAATAAGACCAAAGAGAATGCTTGCGATGATAATCCCGGATTTGACCTGAATGACTCCGCGAAAGAGGACTTCTTCTGCAAAACCCGCTAGCAGCGAGATTAAAATCAGATCAAAGAAACTAGCGCTGGAAAAAATAGCCCTTATGTCAGTTATCATTACCTTTCTTAGAGAACCTATCACTGGAAATTTCTCCGCCTTCTCTGAAAGGGAAAAAACAAACAGTGCAAAAGGCGGGAGCGCCGCCAGAGTGCCTATGAGGATATCGCGGAAAAGATTCGCGGTTAACGGAAAAATATTAATATCAAAATACCATGCCAATAAAAAAGCCATTATCAAGGCAATACTTTCTATGAGTAAAGCAATGACCAGAATTTTTATTCTTAAAAATTTCATGCTAATCAATAATAAATGATTCTGATATGTTTGTCTTACAGGCGTTGTAATTTATTTCCCTTATTCGTGTTTTAGTTGAAAGGCTAATTAAAGTTTATTGGTGCTCTATATCCGAATGTTTAAAATCAGAAACCTGCCTGCCGGCAGGCAGGTACGAAACATCTTGAACAATCGGGACAAATGACCAAAATTCAAAACAGGCAGGCAATCCCTTCCCGTTTCTGTCATTTAGATTTTGGTCATTCGATATTGCCCGTCCTCCGCAGTAGTATTGCTACGGAGGATAGATTTAGAATTTCGATATTCGATATTCGTATTTATACCACTATTATCTATCTTGCTTTTTATTTAGCTATTTCAACTTTTTTACGAAAGAACCATTTATTTCATTATCAGCGTAATTAACCCTGAAACCTCAGTCAAATTTCATACCCTCATCAGTTTTCCCTTGATTTGAAGCACAAAGATTCATAGAATTATACAAATCCTAAAAATGGACAACTTAATTAAATCACTAACCGATATAACCGGCACAGCAGCCGGCTACGCATGGGGAATACCATCAATTATACTGCTTGTGGGTACAGGTCTTTATCTCACCATACGGCTCAGGATAATACAGATACGCGGGTTTAAACACGCTGTTCAACTCATATCAGGCAGATATGACAGGGCAGGGGACCCCGGAGAAATTTCGCATTTTCAGGCGCTATCCACTGCTTTGTCAGCAACAATAGGAACAGGAAATATTGCCGGTGTGGCAACTGCAATTGCTTTCGGCGGGCCGGGAGCAGTTTTCTGGATGTGGGTTACTGCCCTTGTCGGTATGGCAACCAAGTATACCTCCTGTGCCCTTGCCCTTAAATTCAGGACGATTCATCCTGACGGCAGGACTTCAGGCGGTCCTATGTACACCCTGAAAAATGGCCTTAGGATGCCTAAATTGGGCGCTGCCTTTGCAATCTTTACTCTCATTGCCTCATTTGGTATTGGGAACATGGTGCAGGCCAACTCTGTTGTGGATGGTCTCAGGTTCATTTTCCCGCGGGCAACCGAGTTCAGGCTCATTATCGGACTCATTATGGCAGCAGCAGTCGGCCTTGTGATTATAGGCGGAATCAGGCGTATCGCAAAAATCGCATCACATATTGTTCCTTTTATGGCTGTTGCTTACTGCGGTTCTGCAATATTAATTCTTGCCCTGAACATTGATAAAATTCCTTCAGCCTTTGCTACCATCATAAACTATGCGCTAAACCCCTGGGCAGCCGGGGGAGGCGCTATTGGCATGGCCGTTCAATACGGCGTGGCCCGCGGCGTATTTTCAAATGAATCAGGCCTTGGCTCTGCACCAATGGCACATGCCGCAGCGCGCACCAGGGAACCGGTAAGAGAGGGATTGGTAGCAATGCTGGGTCCATTTATTGACACTATTGTCATATGTACTATGACTGCCCTCGTGATTGTTGTCATGGGTGCATGGGGTGATACAAAACCAGAAGGCCTTAATGGCGCTGCACTTTCTGCATATGCCTTTCAGCAGGGACTGGGAAAAACCGGAGCCTGGGTTGTGGGATTCGGTCTGGTGTTTTTTGCCTATTCCACACTAATCGCATGGTCATACTATGGCGACAGAAGCGCTGAATACCTGTTTGGCGAGAAGGCAGTTATGCCTTATAGATTTATATACACTCTGCTTGTCGTGGTAGGGGCATATGTACCGCTTAAGCTGGTATGGAACTTTGCTGATATAACAAATATATTTATGGCGGCACCCAACCTGATTAGTATAATCCTGCTTGCCAAATTGATGAAAACACTCGGTGATGACTATTTTAAACGGTTGAAAACCTAGTGCCTGTAAAACGTTGAACCTTGCCCAGCCCCAGGTGGGTCCGCCGAGGAGGAAACCCTGGAACTGTGAACCTGTCTGCCGACAGGCAGGCCTGAGTAGTTACACAACAACTAACATTATAATAATTAAAGAAGGGGTACTGTGGCAGTTTAACTGCCACAGTATCAAAGGGGTTAAAAAGGAGGTGTCTTAAGTTAATTCTACCACCATATAAAAAAAATTTAAGTGATGTAAATCACAAAAAAACACTTTTTTTAGAAAAGAATACTATAGTAAAACAGTTAAGTACTGCAGCGCAGATCTTTATTTTAAAACCAGCGGCTTTAAAGGACAAAAGATTTAATGACTAATTTTGTATATTATTTGCAGATTGTTATATTAATCCTCTATATTTTAAGTCCATTAGACCTGCACCCGCTTTTTTGGGACGACATTATTGTATCAGGGATATTGTTTTACCTGTGGCGCAGGAATTCAAAACAGAAAAGGCAGAGGATCTATTCGCATTACTACAATCAATCGCAGAGAAATAAAGAAAATAAAACGAATGCTCATATCGGTTTAAAAGATGCATACAGGATACTGGGGATAAAGCCCGGGGCCTCATTGAAAGAAGCAGGAAGGGCATATAAGGAAAAGGTTGCCAGGACTCATCCCGACAAAGCCGGTCATCTAAGTGAGGAACTGCAGGAGAAGGCAAAAGAACTCACCATTAAACTAAACAATGCCTTTGATATTATTAAACGCAGCAAAACAGGCTGATTTTTTAAAAAAAAATTCCAAGTTGCAGCAGCTACTGAAACCTGTAATATTATGTCCCATACCCTTAGGATTAATGTCATTCTGGTTCTTGTCCGCCTCAGGCGGATGAATCCAGAATCTTTCTTGCTCTGAGAAGGATTCCCGATAAACGGGAATGACAGCGAAAACGGATATTATTATGCAGGGATCAATATTTCTCATAGATTGTCAGCAAGTAATATCCTTTCAAGCAGATCTTTTATATCGCAGTATCTTAGTAACCACTCAGTGAAAGATAGATTATATATCTCTAAAGAATGATTCTCGAAGCGAGTCTCCGCGAAAAGTCGCTCCGACCCGACAAGCCTGTCTGCCAGCAGGCAGGCGGGAATGACAAAAACCTTTATCATCCTTCTCTGTTGTCATTCTCCCGATGCTTCGGGATCCGGAATCTCTCTTCTATGCCACCCATTACTGAATGGTTACGTATCTTAAAATTTAAAGCTTGCATAATCCAAAATAAAAGATATAATCTATTTATTAAGAGATATGCTTTGTTTTAAATGTTCGACAGAAAATTCAGAAAACAGGAAATATTGCAGGGAATGCGGCTCCCTCATTGTTCTTTTTTGCCATAAATGCGGGTTTCATAATTCTCTATCTGATAAATACTGCGGCGGTTGCGGCGCAGGTGCCGGCGTCTCGGATATTAACAAAGCTGACTTGAAAGAAAAAAATTCATCGGAAGTTTCTGCAGGGCATTATTCCTCTGATGATATCAGTGAATTAATCAGCAGCTCCTCTGAAGGAGATAATAAAAAAACCAGAAAAAGAAATGCAAAGGACAGCGAAGATGTTTCACAGGACCTAATTGATGATATCTTTAGTTCAGAGAATGATAAAAAAAAAGATGACAGCAGCTGATGGTTAGAAGAGAAGTAAATAAAAAACTTGGTGAAATACTTCTGGACCAGGGCAAAATAAGCAAAAAACAGCTTGACAAAGCACTCGAAGAACAGAATAACCGCAGTCTTGACCAAAAAAAAATAGGCAGTTGTCTGATAGACCTCGGTTACATAACCGAGGAAGATGCCATAAAAGCTCTCGGCCTGCAGTTCAACCTCCCTGTAATGCATCTTAAGGGCCTTCGCATAAAACCGGATGTGCTGGATTTAGTGCCGGAACTTTTGGCAAAGAAATTCAATATCATTCCTCTCTTCAGGGTAGACAAAGAATTAACTCTTGCCCTTTCTGACCCTACAGACATTAATCTTCTGGATATTGTAAGTTCAGAAACCAGGTGCAGGGTTATCCCTGTCCTTGCCCCTTATTCAGAGATTTCCAAAGCAATTGAAAAGCATTACTCTCAAAATATCGAGACTCGAATTTCTGTTTCAAAAGAAGAGTCTGAAACTGCAGGAATAAGCAGGTCAGAGATTGAGCAACTGAGGAAAGCAGGAGGTGAACTGCCTATAGTTAAAACCGTTGACCGTATTCTGGTGGAGGCTGTCGAAAACAGCGTTAGCGATATCCATATAGAGCCAAGGGGGGGGAAGCTTGATATAAGATTCAGAATAGACGGTATCCTGCAAGAATTTACGACATACCCGGGCCAAATGCATCCGGGCATAGTGTCGAGGATAAAAATACTTTCATCTCTTGACATATCAGAAAAGCAAAAACCCCAGGACGGACGCGTTCAGATCAAGATTGACAATAAAGAAATTGATATAAGGGTTTCAACTTTACCAACTCATTATGGTGAAAAAGTGGTCATGAGGCTCCTCCATAGGGAGGCTGTCAGTGTAAGGATAGAAGTCCTTGGTTTTTCAGAAAATAATCTTAATTCTTTTTATAAACTCATCAGGGAGCCATATGGAATTATACTCGCTACCGGACCTACCGGCAGCGGAAAAACCACAACACTTTATGCAGCGTTGAATGAAATAAATTCCATTGACAAAAATATTATAACTGTTGAGGACCCTATTGAATACCAGCTGCCCATTATAAATCAGGTTCAGGTCAATATTAAAAAAGACCTGACCTTTGCAAATATTTTACGCAGTATTTTACGTCAGGATCCTGATGTAATAATGATAGGAGAGATAAGAGATCCGGAAACCGCTGCTATCGCCGCTGAATCAGCTCTTACAGGACATCTTGTATTCAGTACGCTTCATACGAATGATGCCCCAAGTTCAATAATAAGACTCATGGACATGGGTGTTGCGCCCTTCCTGCTGGCGCCTTCCCTTCTCGGTATAATCGCTCAAAGACTTGCCAGAAAGATTTGTCTGCGCTGTAAAGAGAAATACATACCCTCAAAAGAAGAAATGGGTTCAGTGGGATTATATACACCTATAAAAGAGCTTGTATTTTACAGGGGCACCGGATGTGATAACTGCGGTAATACCGGTTATAAAGGTCGAATGGGCATACACGAAATTCTTGTTATGGATGAGGATATTAAAGGGTTGATAACAAAAAATGAATCTGTTAGTATGATACGTCAGAAAGCTGCCCAAAAAGGATTTAAAGATATGCGTTTTGACGGGCTGAAAAAGGTAATATCAGGAATGATTTCAATTGAAGAACTGCTCAGAGTCACAAAAAACATAAATTAGACAATAGCGGTAACAAAATATGTTGAAAAAGAAAATACTTATTGCAGACGACTCCAAGCAGGTAAGAAAATCTTTACGGGAAATCCTCGAGAAAAACCAGTATGATGTTATTGGCGAGGCAGGCAACGGCCTGGAGGCAATCAATTTGTACAAAAGTCTCTCTCCTGAACCAGACATAGTATTGCTTGATATAATAATGCCGCAGCTTGGCGGCATAGAAACACTCAGAATACTCAAATCACTAAACAGTGACATCAGGGTGGTAATGGTCAGCGCTCTTGATTCACTTGACAGAGTGCAGGAGTGCATGAAAGCCGGAGCAAAGCACTATATTCTGAAGCCGTTTGATGAAAACAAGGTAATAGAAATTATCAAAAAAGTTTTAGGCTGACATTAAATCCACTTTTAGGCAGGCTCCAGTGGTTTTCTTTAAAAAATATGTCTTAAGGTGCACTAGTTAATAGTTATTTGTACAGTATTTGTAATCGCATTATTTAATTTATTTGACGTCAATATGGGGTTCCACCCCATACCCGGGTTCTTCTTTTGCGTGCCCTAAAGAAGAACCAAGAAAAGGGCACCCGGGATTGCTTCTCTTTCGGTCTGCTTCAGCCCTGCTCGGTAAAATCTATAAACTCCTTCCGACAAGTCGGAACTCAGACACTATAGATTTTTTCACCCTCGCAGAACTTCGCATCCCGGAAACAATCCATGGGATTAAAAAAACACTTTGCCAGCATTCTCCGGGTCACATTAGATATTTTAGTTTTTATCTTTACTTTAACCCCCATACGAAAGTTTCAGGTGAGAGAAGGAAGCCGAAGGGTTAAAAATTAATTCGTGTTTGAAGACCAAAGGGATGAGTTTGAATTAATTTACCGAAGGTTGACTAAACGAACCGCCCGGAAATTTTCGAGGAAAAGTTTCTTTGGGTACTTTCTTTTCGACAAAAGAAAGCACCCCGGGGGTATGGGGGCGGAGCGCCCCAGCTATTAATTTGGTCGAATTGACCCTGTCTGGAATACATTAAATTGGAGCAGTAAATATCATTATGCAAGTCACGGAAAGGGTTTACAATGTTTGTAAATGCTTTTAG
>SDBV01002239.1_pt1 | contig 28958 bp, 24 predicted proteins | sample 2277081 | NCBI WGS metagenome assembly SDBV01 (sample SAMN10402039, study PRJNA504765) | marine sediment metagenome | isolation source: marine sediment core GS10_PC15, 223 cmbsf | place: Arctic Ocean: Southern Knipovich Ridge | collected 2010
ACCAAGCCAAGCAATCCGCAGCCTGCACTGTGGGAGGCGTCTCCGACGGCGACCAAGCCAAGCAATCCGCAGCCTGCACTGTGGGAGGCGTCTCCGACGGCGACCAAGCCAAGCAATCCGCAGTCGCCGACGGAGTCGCCTCCCACAGTGTCGCCTCCCACAACCTCGCAGCCGAGTTGCGCGAGGCCTTGCGGCGGGTCTACGACGTCGAGCGGCTGTTGGCCCGGGTGACCACCGGCCGGGCCAGCCCGCGGGATTTGAGCTTCCTGGGACGCACGCTGCGCTGTCTGCCGGGTCTGAAAGCCAAGCTGACCGCACGAAGTAGCCGGCGACTCAATGAGTTGGAGGCCGAGATCGATCTGTGCGTGGATCTCCGCGGCCAACTCGACGCGGCGTTGATCGACGATTGTCCGCTGGCCAGCCGCGACGGCGGGTTCATCCGCGAGGGCTTCCACGCCCGGCTCGACGAGTTGCGGGAGTTGACCCGCGGCGGCAAGCAGTGGATCGCCGAGTACCAGGCCCGCGAGGCCCGGCGGACCGGCGTGCCCAGCCTGAAGGTCGGCTTCAACCGGGTCTTCGGCTATTACCTCGAGGTGACCAACACCCACCGCGACCGGGTCCCGGACGACTACATCCGCAAACAGACGCTCAAGAACGCCGAACGCTACATCACGCCGGAACTGAAGGAGTACGAAGAAAAGGTGCTCACGGCCGAGGAGAAGGCCAAGGACCTGGAGTACGAGCTGTTTCTGGAGCTCCGCGACGCGGTGGCCGCCGCCCGACGCCGCATGCAATCGACCGCGGCCGTGCTGGGGGAGATCGACGTGCTGGTCTCGCTGGCCGAACTGGCCCGGCAGCGGAACTACTGCCGGCCCGAGGTGGTCGAGCAGCCCCTACTGAGAATCGTCGACGGGCGGCATCCGGTCCTCGACGTCATCGAGCCGGAGGGGACCTTCGTGCCCAACGACACGATGGCCGGCGGTGCAGCGGCCGGCGGCGAAGGAGACCGCACCGAAGGCAGCGGCGAGTCGGCCACGATCCTCTTGATCACCGGCCCGAACATGTCGGGCAAGAGCACCTACATCCGCCAGGTGGCTCTGATCACGCTGTTGGCCCAGATCGGCAGCTTCGTTCCCGCCCGCAAGGCCACCATCGGCATCGCCGACCGGATCTTCGCCCGGGTCGGAGCCAGCGACGAGTTGACCCGGGGCCAGAGCACGTTCATGGTCGAGATGACCGAGACGGCCCGGATCCTCAACACGGCCACCGCCCGCAGCCTGGTGATCCTGGACGAGATCGGCCGGGGCACGAGCACCTACGACGGCATCTCCTTGGCCTGGTCGGTGGTGGAATATCTCCATCGACACATCGGCTGCCGCACGCTGTTCGCCACCCACTACCACGAGCTGACCGACCTGGAGCAATCGCTGAGCGGGGTCCGCAACCTCAACGTAGCGGTCCGCGAGTGGCAGGACGAGGTGGTCTTTCTTCACAAGATCGTCGAGGGCTCGGCCGACAAGAGCTACGGCATCCACGTGGCCCGACTGGCCGGCGTGCCCAAGGAGGTGGTCGAGCGGAGCAAGGACATCCTCTCCCAGTTAGAAGAAGAGCACCTCGACGCGGTCGGCCGCGCCCGGATCGCTCTCAGAGGCGAACCCCGCCGCAGCGGCCAGATGCAGCTAACCCTGTTTGGCCCGGCCGAGCATCCGCTTTTGGACGATATCCGGAAGCTAAACCTCAACGACACCACGCCATTGCAGGCGCTACAGTTGCTGCAGCAGTGGCAGGAGATGCTCGACAAAGAAGAGAAGAAGCGAAAAACAGGTTGCCGCACGTGAACGCGGTCAGCGTGCCCGACGAGATGATCGAGCAGTTGCCCGAGGCGCGAGGCCGGGTCGGATCACGGTTCGGATCCGTCTCAGTGGCCCCAACCGGCGAGCGGCCCGATGTCGACCGGCTTGACGACTTCGTCCCAACGAACCTTCGGTCAGCAGGATGCTTCGACTGCCGGGTTTTCCGATCCCGTAAACGTGACTCTTTGCACGGACGATGAGCATGCCGTCCGAGATGGCCGGCGTCGCCATGCAGACTTCGGCCATGGAATTCGTGGCCAGCAATTCGAACGTCGGGCCGGATCGGACCACGTAAATCTCCCCGTCCTCACCGGTGAAGTACAGCCTGCCGTCGGCCGCCACGGGCGATGCGGTGAACCCCGCCCGTCCGCTGCCCAGCCGCTCGCGGTACAATCGTTCGCCCGTCCGGACGTCGTAGCAACTCAATACGCCGTTGTTCTTGCACGCGTACAGATACTCCCCGCAGACGATGGGCGTCTGCATGTAGACGCCGTCCCGCGGGTTGTACCACGCCACGTGGTCGCTCGACCGGGCGTCACCGGCAGGTGTGACGTCCCCGGTCGCGCCGGCGCGGATTGCGCAAAGCGGCGCCTGTCCGCCGTGAGCGCTGCTAAGCAATATCAAGCCGTGCGCCACGACCGGCGTGGGCACGGGGATATCGCCACCGCCGCTGAGCCTCCATAGCTCCTTGCCCGTCAGCGGATCGTAACCTCCGGCGTGCCGGTAGCCGTTGACGATCAACTCGACTCGCGTGCGACCCTCGTAGATCGTCGGCGTGCTCCAGGTCGGGACGTCCTGGCGCGCGGCTCGCCACAGTTCACGGCCGTCTCGAACGTCCAATGCGGCGAGATACGAGCCCTTCTGCACGTCGCACTGAACGATCACCATGTTCTTGTAGATGATCGGCGAACTGCCGAAGCCCCACTGTGCATCCGGAACTCGGTGGTAGCCCGAGTCGAGTATGCCCAGGTCTCTCTTCCATAACAGGTTCCCGCAAAGGTCGTAGCAGTACAGGCCCTCCGACCCCAGAAACACCACTAGGTGGATGCCGTCCGTGGCCGGGGTCGAGTTGGCATGGGTCGACTTGGTGTGGCGTTTGATTTTGGGCACGCCCTCGTGCAGGGTTCGTTTCCAGAGAATCTGCCCGGTGTATTTCCAGAGGCAATAGAGCTGCCAGGAATGTGAGGTTTCCTCGGGCACCGACTCAATGTTGCCATAGAGCCCAACCCGCAAGGAGGGGTCGGGGGCGTCGCTGATGGCCGTGACGATGAACACACGGTCCCCGGAAATGACCGGACTGGCATGTCCCAGGCCGGGAATCGCCGTTTTCCACCGGATGTTGGACCACGTATCTGCGCTGAACTCGACGGGCAGGTTCTGACCGTCCGCGATTCCGGCGGCGTGCCGGCCGCGGAATTGTGGCCAATCGCCCGGTGATGTCCAGTCACCGGCAAGCGCCGAGCGGGTCAGGGCCAGCCCTGCGAAAAGCAACGCGGCGGTTCGCCAGAGTGTCATTGCGGTCTCTCCCTCAACATTGAGTATAACTCGGCAGACGCGGGAGATCTACGTCGCGTGTTTCCGGATCGACAAGCTTTCATCCGATCTTCAACGGGCCGTCAGCCGCTCGATCGCAGCGGAGCCAAGGTGGTCCGTCCCACGGAGAGGTCGTGAATCTTTGGAGTGCGGCGACTTGTCGCCGCTTTCTTTTTCCGGCCGATTCGCAGTAGCGAGGATCCCACAACTGGTCGTCGTTCTCTTCTCGGCTCTCGGAAATCCGCGGCGCGCCCACGGATTTCCGTGGGCTGTGCGTTGCCGCCGTGGCTGTCGAGTTCGACTCGGGGGCGCTTCAAACGCTTTGCTGACAAGGGTTTCGGAAACGCCGGGAAAAATCGGCAACCTTGGCGCGCCACTTGCTTTTAACTCCACCCTGAAGCAAACAGAATCGCCCTGCGGCAGCCGAATTCGCCGGAATTCGGTTCTTCGCCGGGTCGTTTTTCGAGCGGTAATTACGGTGTTCTGGTACCGAAATAGTTGTTTGAATGAGGAACCGCAGATATGACCGGCTCCACTAACGCCGAACGACCCGTGTCGGGCGAACCGCCTGACCGACGGGAGTTTTTGTCCTTCTCGTCGCTGACCATGGCCGGCGGCCTGGTGGCCGGCTACGGCACCTTGGCGGCGTTCGCCGGGCGCTATCTTTATCCGACGGGCGAGCGGGCCACGGCGTGGCTGTTCGTGACCCGATTGGACGCCATCGGGCCGGGCGCTTCGCTGCAGTTCGAGACGCCTACCGGCGTGAAGATCGTGGTGGCCCGGCAGGCCCACGAGGGCACGGCCGACGACTTCGTGGCGCTGTCGCGAGTCTGTCCCCACCTTGGCTGCCAGGTCCATTGGGAGCCGCACAACCAGCGGTTCTTCTGCCCCTGCCACAACGGCGTATTCGATCCGCAGGGCAAGGCCACCGCCGGTCCCCCGGCCGACGCCAACCAGTCCTTGGCCCGATACGACCTGAAAGTGGAAGACGATCTGTTGTTCATTAAGGTGCCGGTGGTGGGCCTGAAATCCCCGGAGGACGTCTAAGATGCAAGCCCTGGTGCAATGGTGGACTTCGCGGGTGCCGATCAACGGCGAGCAGTTGCGGGCCTTGACCAACGAGCCGGTTCCCAACCATTTGAAACGTTGGTGGTTTTGCTTGGGCGGGACGCCGGCCTACTTGTTCGTGATTCAGATCGTCACCGGGATCCTGCTGGCGTTCTACTACCAGCCGACGGCCGCGTCGGCGTACGACTCGGTGGGCTACATTACCGACCGGGTGGCCTTCGGCTGGTACTTCCGCAGCCTGCACAAGTGGTCGGCCACGTTCATGATCGCCACGTTGATCCTTCACCAAACGCGGGTCTATTTCACCGGGGCGTATCGTGCGCCGCGGGAGTTGAATTGGATCGTGGGGATGGGCCTGCTGTTGTGTACGCTGGGGCTGGGATTCACCGGTTACAGCCTGGTCTTCGAACAACTCAGCTACTGGGGGGCCACCGTGGGGGCCAACCTCTGCGACGTGATCCCGCTGGTCGGCGGCGTGATGAAGCGGATGTTGCTCGGCGGCGAAGTCTACTCGGCCCAGACCCTGCCCAGGATGTACGTGCTGCACGCCGCCGTCTTGCCGGCCGCCGTGGTGGCGCTGTTGGTGATTCACGTGACCCTGATACGCACCCAGGGGATCACGGAACTCCGCTTCGAGGACGAACCGCAGGAAGCCCCCAAATACTTCGACTTCTTCCCGGACCACCTCTACACGGAACTGATCATCGGGCTGATCTTGATGGTGGTTCTCAGCGCGTTGGCCACGATCCTGCCGGCCGGGCTGGGCCCCAAGGCCGACCCGCTGATCACGCCCCACGAAATCAAACCCGAATGGTTCTTCTTCGTCACCTTTCGCTGGCTGAAGCTGTTTTCGGCGACCGTGGCCGTGTTGAGCATGGGGCTGATCGTGTTTGCGATCATCGCCTGGCCTTGGATCGATGCGGCGTTGCGGCGGATCACCCGCAACGAAGACGCCAGCGTCTACTTCGGCATCGTCGCCGTGTTGATCATCGTCGGCCTGACCGTCTGGGAGGCGGCCGTGGTCCACTGAATGCGACTTACCTTTAACACTCGATGAGGTTCTTCCATGTCTTTGAAGGCTAAGCGGATCGTGATTGCGGTCCTGGGGTTCACGTTCTTGGCGTCGTTGCTGTTCGTACAGTGGATGGAGACCATCCGCCGTGCGCAAGAAGCGGGACGGATACGCCATATCGCCGTGGCGGCCGAATCGCAGGCGTGCGTCGACTGCCACAACCAGAAGACGCCCGGCATCGTGGCCCACTGGAACGACAGCACGCATGCCGCCCGAGGCGTGGCCTGCATCGAATGTCACGGGGCCGAACCGGGGGATCCGGACGGATACGACCACGAAGGCAAGTTCATCGCCACCCTGGTCACGCCGCGGGACTGCGGCGGCTGTCATCCCACCGAGTATCAGGAGTTTTCCGCCAGCCATCACGCGGCGGCGGGGAATATTCTCGACTCGCTGGACAACATCCTTGCCGAGATCGTCGAAGGGGGACGTGTCAAGACGGAGGATGCCGAATTCGTCGCGCTGACTCCCTATTCCCCCACGCCCGGCATGAAGGTCGAAAAGGTCAACGGTTTGGCGGCCGCGTCTACCGGATGCCAGCAATGTCACGGCAGCAAGGTGGCCCTGCTGGGAAAGGACGAGGACGGCAACGCGATCCTGATCACCGTCGATCAGCTCAAACCGGACGAAAACGGCAAGCCCACCAATACCGACGTGTTGAAGCTGATCGTCAAGGACGAGGACGGCAAGCCGCTGTACCACAGTGGCACCTGGCCCAACACGGGCATCGGGCGGTTGAATCTCGACGGATCGCGCGGCTCCTGCTCGGCCTGCCACTCGCGTCACGACTTCTCGCCGCGACGTGCCCGACAGCCGGAAAACTGCGCCAAGTGCCATCTCGGCCCCGACCATCCCCAGAAGGAGGTCTTCGAAGAGTCGAAACACGGCATCGCCTACCGCGATCTGAAAGACAAGATGAATCTGGACGCCGAAGACTGGGTCTTGGGCCAACACTATTCGCAGGCCCCCACCTGCGCCACTTGCCATCTGTCGGCCAACACGAAAAACGGCAAGAAGATCACGCACGACCCGGGCCGGCGGATCTCGTGGACCAACCGCCCGCCGGTGAGCCTGAGGATGGATACCGACCAGCATGGCAACGTGATTAAGGAAACCGATCCCCAGAAGCGCGAGGCCCTCTTGAAGCAGCCAGGCGCAGAAACGGCCGACGTTAAGCGAACCCGCATGAAGAACGTCTGTGCGCACTGCCATACGCCCGACTACGTCAACGGCTTCTACAAGCAGTACGATGATTTCCTGGTGCTTTACAACGAGAAGTTCGCCAAGCCGGGGGCGGCGATCATGGCGGCGCTTAAGGACCAGGGACTGACAACCGCCACGCCGTTTGACGAGGAGATCGAGTGGACGTGGTTCTATCTCTGGCATCACGAAGGCCGGCGGGCAAGGCACGGGGCCTCGATGATGGCCCCCGACTACGCCCACTGGCACGGCACGTATGAGGTGGCCGAGCGGTTCTACACGGAGTTGATTCCCCAGGCCCGCGAACTGGTACATCGTGGCAGAGCCGACGGCAAGACGGACGAGGCCGACGTGGTCGAGGGCGTGATCGAAGGGATTCTCCGCCGTCCCGAGCACACCTGGTTCGAGAAGGAGAAGAAGGCCCACGCACCCGGCGCTACGGCCCCTGCGCAATGAGCGTCGACTTGCCCAGTGGGCTTCGCTGCCTTGATGGAGCACGAAAGGGGACATCCTGCCATTCTTGCCTGACGCCGGCCACGCGGGGTTGCCGGCAGGGGTGCAGGAACGGACTTCCGCAAGGCAGTAGGGTGGATCGCATCCAATTGGAGCAGAAGTGCGTTCCTGCACCCTGCCGGCAGGGCGGCACGTCCACTTTTTCCGCCCCTGTTTTCTGCCACGGCCAGCCATGTTATACTGAGGGGGTGCGGGAATTCCTTGGGCCGAGATCCCGGACGCCCTGATGTTGAACCGGCTGTTTTCCTCGTTCGCTTACCCACCCTTGCGGAGTTGAACCCCATGAAGACCTTTGCACGATCGTTGCTGCTGTTTCTCGCCCTGATTCTTCAACCGTTCGCCGCGGTGGCGATCCGCGCACAAGAGGAGAGCGTCAAGCCGGGAATCAACGAGTCATATCAAAAGGCGCCCGTCGAGCAAGCCGTTAAACGCTTCGAGACCGAAAGCCGCGAAGTGTTCCGGCAGCGGGCGAAGATCGTCGACGCCTGCCGGTTGAAGCCCGGCATGGCGGTGGCCGACGTCGGCGCCGGCACGGGCCTGTTTACTCGATTGCTGGCCCCGGAAGTCGGACCGCAGGGCAAAGTCTACGCCGTCGACATCACCAAGAAGTTCATCGAGCACATCGAACAGACCTGCAAGGAAGCCGACATCAAGAACGTGCAGTGCGTGGTTTGCACCGACCAATCGACCGAGTTGCCGCCCGGGTCGGTCGACCTGGTCTTCGTCTGCGACGTGTACCACCACTTCGAGTTCCCTTACAAGACGCTGGCCTCGATCCACCGGGCGCTGCGCAGCAAGGGGCAGTTGATCCTGATCGACTTCAAGAAAGAGGGCGGCTCCGACTGGGTCCAGGGCCACGTCCGGGCCAACAAGAAAACGGTCCTCAAAGAGGTCACCAACGCCGGCTTCAAGTTGACCGACGAGCCAGACCTGATGAAGACGCAGTATTTCCTCCGCTTCGAGAAGACGGAGTGAGCCCGAAAAAGGGGACAGTCCGAAAAAGGGGACGGGGGGCTTTTTCCCACAGAGACGATGCAATCACAAACAGGGTTTACGGGAAAAAGCGCCCCGTCCCCTTTTTCGTTCGCGGGGGTCCGCCGTCACTGGCGGCGGCTTTGCACGTCCGCTCGAACGGTCGTCGTTGTCAGCCTCGAACTCTCCGAGACCCTCAATGAACCGTCAGCAAGCGGTCCACGGCTTCTTCGGCCGGAGCGTTGCTCTTGGCGGGCCGCTGTTGCCGCGCCGCCGGCTCAAACTCCCGCAGCCAGTCCAGCCGGCCAAGCGAACCTTCCCGCCGCCCGGCACGTTGATTGAGGGCCTGCTCCAAGACGGCATCGCGGGCCATCGCGCCCGGCATCGGCGGCTCCCCGGCGTTTTGGCCGGCGTTTTGGCCGGCGACCCCGGCATCCGGTACGGTAATCAGCCGCAAGGCGTTGAGGAAGTGCGTTTGGTTGTTTCGGGCGATCAACATGTCGGCAGCGTCGACCCGGGCGTTGCGATCGTAGTCGAAGTTGAAGTCGATCGGCGCCGGGTCGAGGAAGTTCCGCTGGTTGTCGCGGGCAGCCAGCATATCGTAAGCGTTGACCTTCGCATCGGTGGTCGAGTTACCCGACTCGCCGATGGCGTTACCGAAGTAAAACACGTCGTCTTGAACCAGTCCGGTATTCTCGGCGAGCACGGTGACTTTCAGCCACTGGTTCTGGATCACGTTGTCGGGCCAGATGAGTGTGAGGCGGTCGGAGCCGTCGATGCCGTCTCCGCGGCGGACGCTGACCGTCGGTTGAGTTGCCACCGGAGTCCACGTGCCGGGATCGTTGTTGTTGCCCACGTCGAACTGGAAGTTGGCGGACCCCGAATCGCCCTCCGGCGGGAGCCCTCGAATGTCGACCATGATGCCGTTGATGCCGCGGCTGTAGCTGGTGTAGTTGTCCCGGCTGGCGCTCTGTCCCGGCAGCAACGCCGTCTTGTCTGGGGCGACCGCATCGTCGGCGTCGTGACCCTGGTTCGGGTCGTCCCACGCCGAGTTGTTATAGAAGACGTGGCGTCCGACGACTTGCGATGGTATCTGCTGGTTGCCGAAGTCGCGGCCGATGACATTGCTGCCGGCAGAGAGTACGACCGTGTAGAATTCGTCTACCGGCGCCGTCTGCACCCAGCCGGTCTTCTGCACTTCGCGGACATAGTAGGTTCCCGGCGGCAGACCGCCGAAGGAGTAGGCGCCGTTGAAGGCGGTTGTCCGCTCGACGTCGACGCCGAGGTCGAAGCGGCGGTTGTTGTTGATATCCAGGTAGATAGTCCAACCGGACAGGCCCACCTCGCCGGAGTCCCAAACGCCGTCTCCGTTCAGGTCGTTCCACTTTCTGCCGTGGATCTCGGGGGTGGCCACGCCCAACACCGTCAGCATCGCGTCGTCGTATCCCGTGTTGTTGGCCTCGTCGCGCTCGTCCACGTTGTCCAAAGTATCGATGATCCATCCGACGTAGTACTCGCCCGGCGGGATGCCGGGAAAACCCGTCAGACCCACGTGCGTCCTAGCCCAACCGGTCGAAGCGTGCCATCCGAGGAAGTAGTCGTCTGCGGTGATCGTCGTATCGGTCGAGGCAAAGAACTCGACGACGTAACCGTCGGTGTATTCCGAGCCGCCGTTGAGGACAGTCCAAGACCAGGTCTCCCACGCCTCGCCCGGCGTCACCGTTTTGGGTGAGAAGTCACTCCAGACCTCGCCTTCGTCATACAGGTCCGGCCTATTCACCGTCAGCATCGCGTCGTCGAGTCCCGTGTTGTTGGTCTCGTCGCTCTCGGCCACCTGGTCCGGGGCGTCGATGATCCAGCCCACCCAATACTCCCCGGCCGGCACGGTGTCGGGGAACCAGCTTGGGGCGAATTGCGAATCGACCGCGGCGCCCGGTCCTCTCGCCGAAACCCAGTCCGATCCGAGGAAGTAATCGGCCGGGGTGATGATCGGGTCCGTCGAGGCGTAGTAATCGACCCGGGCGCCGGTGCTGGCCCAGCCCGTGCCGCCGTTGCGGATCTTAGACGAGACCTGCCACCCCGGGTCACCCGGCGTCACCGTTTTCGGAAAAAAGTCACTCTGGTCTTCGCCTCCGTCAAGCAGGTCCGGCATATTGTCCACGGTGAGTTGATACCCGCTGTGGTAGGCGGAGTTGTTGGTCTCGTCGCGCTCGGGGTATTGGATGTAGATGGTCCAGCCCACCCAGTAGGTGCCGTCCGGCACATAGGAGGGCAGCGAGTCCAGGTCCAGTCGCGCATCGAAAACATCACCCGGCATCATTACGTCGGGAAGAGTGACCCCTCCCAGAGCATAGTCCTGCAGACTGATGGTCGTGTTGGTCGAGAGGAAGTAGTGTACGCTCCCAAAAGGAGTGAAGCCTTCCGTGCCGACGGTGAGAACACGCGACCAGACCGAGAACGGGTCGCCCGGCGATATCGTTGTCGGCGGTCTCGGCGAGAAGCCACTGAAGTCGTCACCGGCGTCAACCAGGTCCACATCACGCACGCGTGGATCCCTGAGAACCGTCAGTGGATACCCGCCGTGGACCGCCGTGTTGTTGGTCTCGTCGCTTTCGAAGACCGTGTCCTCGGCGTCGATGATCCAGCCCACCGTATAAGTGGCCCCCGCCGGCACGGTGATCATCGGGAACCTAAGTATGTTCAACTCCGAACGGACAGAACCGCCCGCCGGGATCGCGGTAGTAATAGTGTGCGACCCGAGCAAGTAGTCGTCCGTGGTGATGATTGCGTCCGTGGAGGCGTAGTAAGCGACCTCGAAGGGGTCGGAAACTTCGCCGTCGCCGCCATTGACGATGTTGGCCCAGACCGACCACGGGTCGCCCTTCTCCAGCGATACCGGCGAAAAGCCACTCCCGCCGTCGTCACGCAGGTCCGGCGTACCGGTGACCGTCAGTTGGTGACCGCCGAGCACTACGGGGCCGCCGACGAGTACGCCCGTGTTGTTGGTCTCGTCGAACTCGGCCTGTCTGTTTGTTGAATCGATGATCCATCCTACGTGGTAGGTGTTCGGGGGCAGCAACGGGAAGGTCTCCATCCAGGTAGCGATAGCGTCCTGGAACGGATCTAACCCCACGATCCACGTGGTACCGATCAGTAGGTCGGTCGCGGTGATGGTGGTGTCGAGCGAGGCGTAGAAGGAGACCTGGAAGGGGCCGGCGGCGGCCGTGCCGTTGTTGCGGATCCTCGCCGTGGCCGTGGCCGGGGCGCCGGGGGTCACCAAGCTGCGCGAGAAGGACGCATTCTCGCTGGTGCAGTTCACGGCTCCGACCCGCCCGCAATTGAACCACGTGTCGTAGTCCACCAGATCCGGCCGGTCGACGGGTGGGGGGCCGGTGTTAATCGTAGCCCGAATCAAGCGGAAACTGCGCGAAGTCATCCGCGTGAACGCATTGTAGAACTGTGGCTCGCCGGGGGTCCACCGGCCATTGCCATCCAAATCAGTAAATACGTGGTGGGACACGACACCATGGACAACCGGCCTCAGGCGGTTGAAGTAATAAAGGGAGCTCCCGCTCTGCCCCGGCATAATATCGATCGTGTCGGTGTGTAGCTGGTGGGTGGTAATCCCGTTGTCTGCGGCGTGGCCGGAAACCACCTGGTACATGTCGTACTCGGTAGGTGTCAGGTCGCCGGGGTACCCCATGGTATGGCCGGTGTCATTGTAAAAGGCGTTGTCGTTCTCGTACCCATAGTCAAACCAACCCGTGTAGTTGCCGATATTGCGGTCGAGCCTGACCCATGCCATGTCGAAGTCGAAGTCTCCATGGTTGATCCACCCGGTCAAGCTGTAAGATTGGACTCCTAGCGCTTCGCCATAGGGCTGGTACTCGGATCGATGGGTACCCGGTCCACCGATTCGTTCCCAGTCTTGCCCCGGTGAAAAGACAACCTGGTTGGCCCACTGCCAACTCGCCGGGTTAGCGGGCGCCCCATAGTGCACACAATGGCCCGCGGTGAGAAGGACGAATTCATCGATCATGGAGCCGGAGCAGCCCCCTGGACCGAGGCCGGGAATGGCCGTCCATAGTCGCCCGGTTCTCCTCCAAACGGGGTCCGTGAGATGATGGTTGGCGACCCTGACCCGGTCCTCCGGAGCGAAGATGGACTGAACTCCTGGGTCACTGGCAGCCGTCGGGTCGTCACCCATCATCGCCTCCTCGCCAACAGAGCCTAGGTCGTGCGGTGTGTCGGGAGCAGGAGTCTCGGTCGCCCAAGGCCCGATTCCGATTCCCTCAAACCCCGGTTCACTGTCGGCCTCCGGCAGCAGGTTCAGCAGGTCCAGTTGCTTCAGGCTTTCGTCCAGGGGGAAAACCCTTTGGGTTCGCGTTCGCAGATCAAATTCGACGACCTGATAATCACTCACAACTTCTGCCGAATCCGGCGCCAGGGTCCAACCAAGGTCGACATCCGCGGCGTCATCCGTGTCAAAGATCTCCATAAACGTGCTTACGTCTGGTTCGTCCGGCGAGATGACCTCCGCCGACTCGATCGCGACCTCAGCGGGCGAGGGTAACCAATCCGGCTCGTCCGCTCCGCCAATACTCAGCAGCCTTCGCGCTTCGAGGCGTTCCAGACGTTGCAGCCGCCATTGCCACTCTCGAATCGGACCGCGTCCGCAACGGCGGTCCTGGGAAGTGTGCAAGTTGCAGGCAGCTTGCCCAAAGCGAAGGATCTTTTCAGAAAGCCAATTCATGGGTACGTCTTCTCCCTATAAAAGCCACTGGCTCATGCCCGTCACAGGAATCTCCGCCCCAAGGTTGTGCCATGGGGCCTAAGGAGTCTTTCAATGAAAACAACCTTATCAAGATTACGGTGGGGAGAGCTGGCGTCCATGGTATCAGAGTTGCCTGTTTTGTCAATGGTTTTTGTCGTCGTCGGTTGACTTTATAAAGAAAAACGGGACAGGTCCGATATTGGCTAGCTGGGTAGACTTCAGCAGTCGCGTGCGTTCACCGGCAAGTTGGGGGGGGGCCCCCCAAGAAAAGGCGAAGCGTCCACGGGTCCTTCCGGGAAGGCTCCCGCTCGCAGTTCTGGTTGGCCGGTGGTCCTCGTCCGTGCGACGTATGCGAGGCGCCCCCCACACTTTGGTCCCTTCCGTGAAGCGTGTAGGATGGGCATTATGCACCGCTTTCGGTTGCGAAGCTCTTGGCGACCGAGATCTGGTGGGCAATGCCCACCCTACCCCCGCTCGGAAGCCGACTACCTGGGATCGATTAACGTGGTATGTGGGGTGAATTCACGTGGTATGCCGGGTGAATTAACCTCGGGTTAATTCGCCTTACGACGATCGGTCGAACTCAGAGACCTTCGTAAGACGTGTGTTGACAGCGAGTTCGGTCGCGGGTTTCCAACGGTTGATCGTCGTAACTCATCGGCGCGCAAACGCGCGAAAATCGGGCTCTGCGCCATTCGACGGAACCTGTTGCGGCGGTTGCACTTAGCAACGGAATCGGGGGTCTTTTTTTCCGCGACGCCCCCACGCGGCGCCGGCGTGTACGATCGATTCTAATCGACGTAAGTCCAAGTCGCAACGATACTTTTTGGCCGCCCGGCCAGCCAACTCGCAAAACTTACGCGTGAGAAGGTGCGTGGAGTTTTCCGTTTCCCCCCCCCGGCGGGTCCACCGGTTCGGGCGTGTAGGGTGGGCATTGCCCACCGCCTTCGTTTGCGAAGCCCTTGCCGACCGGGATTTGGTGGGCAATGCCCACCCTACGCTTCTTGACCCGTGAGGTTTGCGAGGTTTGGACCGAGCGTTTAGCTGCCGAGGGGAAAAGGGGACAGACCACCGCTTGCACGCCGCGAACCACCCGCTAGAATGGGTCTGAGATGGAGCACGGGGCGGACCACCTGCCATGCTGGAGACGGAAGCCGGTTGAGTGTACAGCTATTCTGTATCGCGATCTTCTATTTGCTGATGTTTGGGGTCGGTGTGTATGCAGGCCGCCGGCAGCTTGGTGACGGGACCCCACAGGATCTCCTGCTGGCCGGCCGAAAGATTCCCTTGCTGGTCGGCGTCTTCACCTTGACGGCCACCTGGGTCGGCGGCGGCTACATCAACGGAACGGCCGAGGCGGTCTACTCCTCCGAGCAAGGCCTCGTCTGGGCACAGGCACCGTGGGGCTATGCGCTGAGCCTGGTGTTGGGCGGGTTGTTTTTTGCCGGCCGAATGCGCCGACTGGGATTCACCACCTTGCTCGACCCGTTCGAGGTCCGCTACGGCAAGCGGGTCGCCGCGGGCCTGTTCCTGCCGGCCTTGCTGGGTGAGGTCTTCTGGAGCGCAGCCATCCTGGTCGCCTTGGCAACCACGTTCGGCACCATCCTGCAGTTCGACTTCCGCACCTCGATCCTGATCTCGGCGGCGGTCGCCGTCGGATACACGGCCGTAGGCGGGCTTCGCTCGGTGGCCTATACGGACGTGCTGCAATTGCTCTGCCTGCTGGTCGGTCTGGGCATCGCCGTTCCGTTTGCCGTTTCCCGGTCGGGCGGAGCCGAGGCGGTCCTGTCTGCATACACCCAGCAGATGCCGAGCTTTCCGCAAGGGTCGGCCGTCTGGCTGTGGATCGACATGGCGCTGGTGTTGGTCCTGGGGGGCATCCCCTGGCAAGTCTACTTTCAGCGCGTGCTGGCCTCGGCGGACGCCAAGACGGCGGTCCGGCTTTCGTACATAGCCGGCATCGGCTGCTTGCTGATGGCCGTGCCCGCAGTCATCATTGGCGCGGCCGGCGCCGTGGCGGACTGGTCGACGACGCCGCTGGGTCCCCCGCCCGAACCGGCCCTCGTCTTGCCTTACGTGCTGCAATACCTCACCCCGCCCGCCGTGGCCACGATCGGCCTGGCCGCCGTGGCCGCCGCCGTGATGTCCTCGGTCGATTCCTCCATCCTGTCGGCGTCGTCGATGTTCGTTTGGAACGTGTACCGTCCGTTGCTGCGGCCCGCCGCGGGTAATCGCGAAACCCGCCGCGTGTTGCGGGCCTCGGTGGTGGTGGTCGCAACGGCGGCCACCGCGTTGGCGCTGTGTGTCCAGAGCGTTTACGTGCTATGGTACCTCTGCGCCGATTTCGTCTACGTGATCCTGTTCCCCCAACTGGTGAGCGCCTTGTTCGACCGACGAGCAAATCGCACCGGCGCGATCGCGGGTGCGGCCATCGGCCTGGTGCTCCGCCTGGGCGGCGGCGAGCCGTATCTCGGACTGCCGGCCACTTTGCCCTACCCGCTGCAAACGCCCGACGGCTGCCACTTTCCCTTCCGAACGGTGGCTATGCTCAGTGGGCTGGCGACCATCTGGCTGGTCTCGCGAGCCACGGCGCACTGGGACCCGCCGCGCCCTTTGATCTACCCTTCGCCGGCCGCACCCGATCGCTCATGAATTCGCCGTGCGCGGCCGAAACATCAGAAACAGGCTCAAGCCGAAGTAGTACGCGACGTAAAGCAGCGACACGCGGACGAGCCATGGCGAGGGGTGGGGAAGTTGCCAGATGATGGCGATTAGCATCATCCCCCAAATCGAAGTCAGTATCAGCGTACACTTCCGCCACTGCGGCGTTCGCGAAGGATACACGTACTTGATGGGCACAAACACCAGCACGATCAACAGGCCCACCACGGCCAGATTGGCCGCCGGATCGAGCCGCAGCGCCACCAAGTACAAGACGGCTACGTTCCAATAGGAGGGAAACCCTTTGAAGTAGTGGTCGGGCGTTTTGGCGTCGACTTGACAGAACTGAAAGACCGACGCCACGCAAACCGCTGCCGCCGTCCATAAAGAGAACTGCGCATCAAGCAACTCGGCCCGGTGCATCAGCAGCGCCGGGACAAACACGTAAGCGGCGTAATCAATCGTGTTGTCCAGCAGCGTGCCGTCAAAGTTCGGGAGCACCTCCTTCACTCGCACCAGGCGCGCCAGCGTACCGTCCACGGCATCCACCAATACGGCCACCATCAGCCAGGCGAACGCCGTGGGCCACTGGGCCCTGAAGCCTGCTTCCATCGCCAGCAAGCAGCAGACGATCCCGCTGGCGGTCAACAAATGGACACTCCAGGCCAGCGTTCGGCGTAAGAGTAGAGCGGGATGGTCTTGCCCGGGTCCGAAACCTGCCCTGCGCTCGCTCTTTCTCATAGATCGCCGACAAAAGCTCTTCGAAGAAAGCCCCGCCACTCGCAGAGATTCCGAGTGTACTGGGTTGGCATTATAGCGGTGCGTCAACGGGAATGCCAGTGCTCTGTGCTCTATTCAAGCCGGTTCCGGCCAGGGGCGCCCCGCCTACGGCAAGAAGCGAATTTGCCTGCCTGCCCACAAGGGCCAGCGCAAATGCCGGGTGATGGGGGTCTCCGGGAGCTATCACGCAACAGCCCGACTCTGGGACCTTCGCGCGTCCAATGCGCCGACCTCAATCGCTGTGCTGCAGCCGTAGGTTATGCTTTAGCATGATTCGCAAAAGGGACAAACACCGGCAACGGCAACAACTCGACCTTGCCGCCGATCAGCTTGGCCCGCATTCGGCCGTCCTTGGCAGGGGTCCTCGTCCACTGGCAGGTGATCCGCGACACCATCCGCCCGAACACCTCTTTCAGCACGCCAGGATCGCCGTCTGTGAGCCGATCGGCAAGGTCGGTATTCTATCGGCTATCCGCTCGGCTTCACTGTGGACGTCGCCAGGGGCCTTGTAGCGGCTGATCTGCGATAACGCCACCTTGATCCGATCCCGCTCGGCTTTGACGTTGGCCAACTCCTGGGCCAACTCTGGGGCGTCGATCGTGCGGATCGCCTTGACCAGCCTTCCGACCTCCTGATCCAACTCGCCGGCGCGTTTCTCCAGTCGCTTGGCATCGCCCTTGCCCGTCTTGGCGCCGGACCGCAGTTCCTTCTTGATCGCCAAGATCAACTCTTCGCGACCGGGACCCCGATACACCTTCTGTAGCGTCCGGATCAGCCACCGCTGAAGAGAGTCCGCCGGGACCCGGAAGTGCCCGCAGCCGGGAGCGTTGCGAAGGCCCTGGCGGTTGTAGGTGGGGCAGAGATACGAGGGGTAAGAGTAAACCGGACGCCCTTGGCGGTCCTTTCGCGATAGAGTTGACCCGTGCAATGGCTGACCACAACAACCGCAATAGACCATCCCGGACAAGGCGTAATTCGCCTTGCCGCCGGTTCGCTTCTGGCACCGTTTGGCGACCTTTTTCTGAACCCGATCGAACAGCCTGGCAGGGATGATCCCGGCGCCGCCGTTGCGTGAGATCGCGTCCTCGATCGGTTTGCGGGCGCCTTTGGTGATGGGGATGATCGAGTCGCCTTGGTTGGTGTGGTATCTAGCAGCCGTCCGGGCGCCCCAGCGGGTTGTGCCGCGGTAGATCGGGTTGCGAAGGATCGCCGTAACCGTCGCTTGGGACCAGCCGGCGCCGCGGGGGGACGGGAAGCCCTTGTCGTTCAACTCGAAAGCCAACGCCCGATAGCTGATCTGTGAGTCGGCAAACCGCTTGAACATGTACCGCAGCGCCGCCAGTTTGTCCTTGTCCTCGGTGGGGACGTGCTTGACGTGATGCCCGGCGATCTTGACGGTCTCGCCCGGCGCCAGCCGCCGGACAATCTCTCCACCCGGCCCGATCAAGGCGCGATCCATGCCATACTTCGGCGGTGCGCCGTTGGAGTGGCCGGCCTTGGCGTTGGCGATCTGGCCACGGGTCACCTTGCGGGAAAGATCCCTCAGGAAGGCGTGTCGGCCCTCCTGGCGGACGGTGTGGACAACCCGGCCTCGAATGTGTCCAGATCGATCTCGCCGTCAGAACAGGTCACAATGCGGATACCGGCGTTGCGTAGGCGGTTGTAGAACTCGGCGCCGGCGATAGAGTCGAATCGTCCGATCCGATCTCCGTTTTCGACCAGGAGGACCTCGAACTCGCCCCGCTCGGCTGCCTCCAGCAGATCCTTGAATCCGGGCCTAGCCTCGGGTCCCGAGTCGCCGGTGATCGCTTCGTCGGAGAACCACAGGTCGACCCGGCAGAGTTCAACCTTCGCGAGTTTGTTGATCTCACCTTTCTACTGAGCGGGGGATCGCTCCTGCTTGCCGGACGACATCCGGATATACCCGGCTGCACGAATGAGAGACTTTGTGCTACGCTGTTTGGTAGCCATGTGAGCCTCCGTACTAGGTTTGCGGTGGTTAGATCAGCCGGTCGGGCTACAACCCCGCCGGCTGATCGCATTCTATCAGATCCGGCGGGGGTGTCAACAGGGTCACAGAACCGCCGGGGGCAGGCGACGCCCACCCCCAGCGGTGGCAGATCAGGACCAACGCATATTTTGCGGCACAAGTCGCGTCTTAGCGAGTTTCGAGCCCTTGATCTGCAAGGACGCGATCTTCGCGTGGGCCTTTCGATCGTCCGATTCGGCCCGCCGGCCGTCGGCGACAATGCCAGCCGGGTATCCCTCCAATTCCCGCCGGTGCTTACTGATTACCGCCGCGATGGGCCAATCGTCGGGGTCATCGTCCCGGCAGACGCCGCGGCCGAGATCGTCAAGGCGAGTGCGGAGATCTTCGACGGCGGCCGCCTGAGCAAGGACCGCCTCACGGTCGTGAATCGCCCCCTGCAAAGCGCCGATCTGTTGGTTGATCTCCGCCAGATTCTTGCTGATCTCCGGATCGGCGGTGGTGGCCAAGGTCTGCATAGCAGATGATCGGATCGCGCGGGCCTCGCCGCGGAGACGGTTGTACTCGATCTTTTCGGATGGAGCGGACAAGGCGCCGTGCTTGTGATCCTCCAGGGCCTTGTACAGATCGGCGACCGTGGTGATGTCCGCCAGCATGACGGCGCCGTGATCGACCGGGGTGGGGATCTCGATCGCGTTGGCCTCCGCCTCGATCTCGTCGGCGGTCTTTAGATCGGCGACCTTTTGCAGACGATCGCGGTAGGTCTTCAGGTCGGCCGTCCAATCGTTTGCAAGGCGGCCGGCAGCCTCCAGCGTTGCACGATCGGGGATCGCGTCCGGTGACTTGCCGTCGCCAACCGCGAAGATCGATCGCTTGTATCGGGCGACGCCGGGCTCGGTGAGTGTTTCGAGAATTGTTGGCATAGTGGTTTTCCTTTACGTGATAGAGTCTACAAAACCGGCGAGATCGCCGTTGCGATTGGTGGGTAAATTCATTATCTCCGCGAATCGATCGTGATCCGCCTTCGACGATCGGCCGCTGATCGCGCGGATGAACGCCTTGCCGTCGGCGCCCGCGGGGATGCGATCAAGGGGGTGAGTCGCCAAGAGCGGCTCGGCGGTCATCACTCCTTTTTCGATGAGGAACTCGCGGATCTGTTCCAGATACGCGTGGATCTCCGCCTCGCTTTCGCGGGAGCGGAGGCCCGCGAGGTCCTGAACCGTCGACGGGATGAGCCCTAAACTTCTAGCAACCGATTCGACCAGGGCGACCTTGGCGGCGCCTTCACGATCCTCGTGCTCGAAGAGCGACGTCGAAGTTGCCGGATCGCAAACAATATCGACGCTGATAACTTTGCAAATTTCCGTCACCTCGACAACACCATCGCCCCGCCTCGCGGTCCTGGCGTGGATGTTGTGACTGAGACCCAAGTTTTCGGGACAGTTTTGCGAATCCCATAGCAGTTGATCCGAAAGCGAATGACCGAGGTTTATCGCTAGATCGGCCCTTAGACCCGCGTCGATAGTGACGTTTTCAAGTCGCCCGATCTGGGTCGCGTACGATCGCACTTTCCCCGCGTGGTCCGGGTGGTCAACATGCACTCGGCACCCCGAATACAATGGCGCCGCCGCGCGGATGGTTGCCTCGGGATAGAACCGATTGTTCTTTGACTTGGCGCCAAGAACTCGGACGCCGCTGATTCGGCCGGACTCCCGGTCAACATGACCGATCTTGCCGACGGCTACGTACTCTAAAAGGTTTTCGTTTGGCATGATATGCCTTTCTGTTGCGCCCCGAAAGTTGGTGAGTCAGTCGCGGTTTAGGTTGCGGACTGATTCGGTGAAAAGCGCTTTCACTTCCTCTTCAGTGAGGATCGTGCGCAGGGTCTCCCGCCACTGCGGGATCAAAGCCGGATCGAAACCTGTTTCAGCAGCAATCCGGCAGTAGACGCGATCGCGTTCGACTGAGTCGTTGCGGATAGGGGGTAATAAGATCATGGTCAACTCCAGTGAAAAAAGGGGTTAGTGTAAATCCCCGCCGGCGCCCGAGTGATCGAGTCCCGGACGCCGGCGGTATCGGCGGATCGCTCCGCCTGGTCGGCGCCGGTGGAAAGCCGAGACCGGCGCCGCAGTGTTCAGCCTTGATACCCCATGGGTCCGAAAATGTTGGTGCCGAGACCGTCGTCAAAATGCTCCGCCGGAGGCAAGGCGGCTACCTCCGTCGCGAAGGGCAGGACGATCGCCAGGGCGATTGCACGATCCGCGTGACCCGTTTGATCGCGAACCGCTTCGAGTTTGTAACCGTATGATTTTTCAGTGATCGCCAGCTTTCGCAGATCGTTGATCAGATCGTCGTCTTGATACAGGTCGAGCCGGCGGGATCTGAATGTTTCCAGCAAGGTCGACGCCATGAGGTTCAAGTTGGCGCCGACAAACAGCATCGGTTCCATCAGCAAGCCGTCGTCACGCAACACCTGTGCTAAATACTCGCATTGGTGTGGATCATAGAGGCAGGTTTTCATCCCGAACCGAGACCTTGCGACAAGCACGCCTTGGCGGACCAGTTCCAAATCGACCGGCGAACCGGGGGTAGGTTTCCACGATTCGCAGGAGGCCAGCTTGATCCGGCCGGTGGTGTGGTCGCAACCAAGGATCACCAGTCCACTGTGATCGCAACGGACGCCAAGATCGAGACCTCCGACGTAGCTGTGGCCGGGCAAGGCGTAATACCCTTCATCGTCCAGCACGATCGCCGCCTGAATGTCTTCAGGGTCCAAGGCGTCGCCGGCGCCGGATACCCAGATACCACGCCAGAGCCGGTTGAACCGGGAGGCGCTGTTGCGTTTGCGGGCCTCTTCGACCTCGTCCTCGTCCAGCCAGGGCGCCGGGTAGTCGACCTTGCTGAAGCGCCAGCGGTCCGATGTCCGGGCGTTCTCCCGCCATTCGTATTGCCAGCTCCCGGTGAATCCTGAATTGGTCGCTACGATCCCCAAGCCGAAGGGGATCTTTGTCAAGTTGTCGAATAGGTTCTCGACAAACTCCTGTTTCGTGACGCAGCTCAGTTCGTTGGCTATCAACACGTCAGGGCGGGCACCATGGCTGCCGATCACGTCGGCCGCGATGATCTCGCAGACGGACTCGGATCGGGCGTTGGTGATCCTGAAGGCTTGGATCTCGATAGCCGCTGATAGCCACGGGTTCAGTCGGAGGATGTCCTTGGCAGCCTTGCGTAGCTCGTTCGCCTGATCCTTGTCGCCAGCGGCAACCTGGCAATCCAGCGGACGGGGCCGGAAGCTGAAGGTCAACAGCCACAACAACGCCACGGCAAGGTCAGAGTCCTCGCTGGCGCCCTTCGTCGCCTCCCACCAGTACCGACCGATCGGCGGGCGTTGGCCTTTGGCTACGGCGTGTAGCGCCGGTGCAAGATCAGTAAACCGCTGCCGCTGGAAGTCTGCCATCACGTCGCCGAACCGGGCGGGGCCATGTCCTGCGGGGATGACCAGATCGTCGGCAAACGCCAGGAAGTCGGATGCGTACTTCTCGACCTGTTCTTTACTCGCCATTGTCATTGCCTCCAGGATCGCGTGTGCGTCCGTCTGCGGCGTTCTCCACGCCGGGGGTGGATGATCCCGCCGTTGGGGACACCAGCCGCCTGCGACGCCCACAGGGACGCCAGGGGATCATCCCCATCGGTAGTCGATGGACCGATCCGCAGCCGGTGGATCGCCCGCTCACACTCCAAGGCAGCGGACCGCATATTTGCCTTGTAGGCTTGCCGTGTTTCGTGAGGCAGATCGTCGCCTTGCTGCTGCAACCACTTGGCGGAGAGATCGGCGTCGATCAGGCAGGCACAGGCAGAGCGGATGGTCGCCAGATCGGGGAGCGTGACCCGGCCGCGGGCCTCGATCACCTCCGCCTCCAGTGCTCGCCGTAACCGGCTGGCCTTGCGGTGTATCCAAGAGCGTCCCGCTGGCAGCCGGGGGAGGGTGAGTCCGAAGCGGTCGACGGTCAGGCCGTGATCCGTGCGGACGCCACTCGTAACGGCGTTCAGGTTGCCAGGCGGGGCTCCGCCTAAGTTTTTATCAGTCATGGGGTTAGGTGTCCTTTGCGTTTGTCCTTGGTCGGCATGTTACAGCAAAGCACCCACGGACAACTCGGTATCAGGCTGCGGGGCAGGCGTCCGGTAGTTCGGTTGCCGGCTGGGGCGTTCGCCCCACCGGTGGGTGGCGTCGGTCCGGCTTTGCCTTTGCCTCCGCTTTTGCGTCATCCACCCGCCATGGTTCGGGATGATCCTGATCCGGCTGCGTCGACGCCTCCAGCCAGGCGAAAAAGAGGTGTCGGTGGATCTGGTGCCATCGGCGATTGTTGAACATGACGATGGGGTCCAGGTGTTGCTGGAGATCTCGCCAGGTTGTATTCCAGTCGATCCCTGCCTTGGCGTTGGCGACGGCGGCTTTCTCTGCTTTGGTAAGGTTCACGCCGCGGATCGGCTGGCGGACTTTGGTCTCCATCTTCAGCAGCATGTCGACGCCTCCTGGTTCAGGATCGCTTCGACGGCGGCTTTCATGTCGGCATCGTGGATGCGGGTCGAGAACCACCGGAGATATTTCCGGGGGACCTTCGACACGGGCAGGTCCTTGAACTTCCCCCAGGGCATCTTCGGCGCCCAGGATTCGTGCAGGATCTTGCACGGCTCGCTATGGCGAGACCTCCCGCCGCAGAAGGCGCATGGCAGCGGGTAGTTGCGGGGACCGGTGAGATAATCGCGATCCTGATCAGAGATATGGTCCCATGGGTCCCACGTGACGATCTCCTGCCACTCGCTGATCGCGTCCGCTACGATTGTGTCCGCATCGTCGTCGGGCAAGGCTTCAGCCCAGCGGATCGCGTCACCCTCAGGATCGGCGACCGGCAGCAGGTCGAGAAGGCTGGTCTTGTTCTCGCTCAGCGCCGCCTTGATCTCGGCGGTCAATGCGGTGGCGTTGCCCACCACCTCGATCTGATCGCCGTCCGCTCGCCGAAGGGATAACCCCAGGCTGCCGAGTGCGTTAAACAATTCACTTAGAGTCATCGTCAACCCCCTTGTTTTCAGGGAAGGCTGCAAGGATGTTTCTAAGGCTGTAGGCACCCAGCCTTGCATCCTTTACAGCCTTTCCCTCTTGCAGGGTGGGAGGTATCTCTGAGTAGGGTGTAAAGACTGCAAGGCTGTAAGATTCTGTGCCTACAGTCTTTGCGGGCACCTTTGCAGCCTTAGGGTCAGAAGGTGTAGGTTCCATCGCTCTTTTCCTCGCCTGGTAATGACCATGCCCAGCTTCCCTGAGATCCTCCGGACCGGCTGGACTTGATTTTCAGTTCCTTTTTCGCCGTGCGGAGGGTCCGCTCGCAGATACCGTCCTGCTTCGCCTGCTTCAGGACCGCCTTAGCTTCGACCGGACCATCCGCCAGGATGCCCCGCAGCCACTCCTTCGCTTCATCCCGGGGTGTATCTGCGTCCTCGATCAGATCATCGATGCCGATCAGGACGGGACCGTTCTCCCACTCGATCTTGCCTTCGACGATCCGGTAGGCGAGACCAGCGGCCTTGCCGAGATTGTTTTTCACCGGCAAGAATAGACGCCGCTCGTCATCGTCCGGATCAGCGACCACGGCCCAAGCAGCCCGCGCCGCCGCAATGAAAGCCAGGCTCCCCAAGGATCGGTACAGGGCCTTGCCCTGCGATTTCGTCAGGTGGTTGATCCCGACCACCGCGATGCCGTGTTTCTCCGCCAGCTTGACCAGCGGAGCCAACACGCCGCGGACCTCGGCGTTGCGGTGGCTGTCGACGTCGCCCAGGAAACCGCTGATCGGATCGATCACGATCAGGCGGACGCCGTCGTTCTCGTCAAGATAACGGTCGAGCACCGGAACGTGCTGGTCAAGCACGAAGGGCAGGATCTTGCCCTCGCCGTCTTGAATGCCCTCGAAGTGCAGCACGTTGGTTACGTCGGCGCCCAGGAGATCCAAGCGGGGTCTGATTGTGTCCCCCGGACCATCTTCGACGGTGGCGAAGATCACCTTCGCCTTCTTGCAGGGGGCGCCGTCGGGAAAGTCCCGCCCGGCGGAGACCCGAGCGGTCACGTCCAAGAGCATGTACGTCTTGCCGAGTCCCGGATCGCCGGAGACGATCGTCAACTTCCCTAGCCCGAAACGGTCCTGCCATAACCACTCGACCTGCTGCGGATCGATCGTGTCGTAGCAGACCATCAAGGCGTCTTTGGGCGCCGCCTGCTTCTCGACCTTCTCTGATACGTGCTTCGACGCCAGCTTCGTCACGGTCCTTGTGACGTCCTTCTCAGGGTACGGCGGCTTGCACCGCGACCCCCAGGCAACAGCCAAGGGGATCAGATCGTCGATCTTACCGCCGGAGGCGAGATAGGCGCCGGCAAGCCGGCATAGCACCTGGTTCCGCTCGCCTTCCTTCGCGCCGGGATGGGAGGCTAGATCGCCCTCGTCGAAGGTAAACTTCAGCCCAGACTTGCCGTTGTCCTTGGCGGCGCCGTTGCCGCCGGTGACATAGCTGATCAGCCAAGGCGGCGCCGGTTCCAGGTCGTACTTGGTCGCCGGCAGTTCCCAGGCGTACGCATTGCCGGACGCGTGATCCGACGGTTCTACAATTATATATCCACCTTGACCGCGAGTATCGATCGGGTCGCCTCCGATCTTCGCGGCGTTCTTGACCTTGGGATCGGGAGAGAAGAAGAGGTGTCGTCCGCCGCCGCCAGTCCTTGCCATCGGGACCTCGGGCAAGTCGGGGTGATTGTTGGCGATCTCGCTGAACGCGCGGATGCCGTCGATGCCGTCCAGGTCGAGCACCCACAGATCCTTCCCCGTGCGGACGGCGACGTTTGCCTTTGGATACTTCTTCCACCACTTTCTGATTATCTCTGGGTCCACCGTGGCGCTCTTCAGCCCCCGGGGCGCCATCGTCCCGATGGGATGCTTTCCCTGGTTCGTGCAGTTGGGATCACCGCACGCGCAGCGACCGTCCTCGACCCACCAGCAGGGAAAGACTGGCCACCGGAGTTCTTCAGCCAACTCCAGCGCGGCAGCCCCCTTGTCCGTATCCTTCGATTTCTGTACCATAAAAATGAGTCCGTTACGAAAGCCCCCCCGACGCGAAGTGCGCCGGAGGGGTCTTTCGCCTTTCCTACGCAGCAGGGTTTCTCAGGACAGTTTCGACGCGAGTCGATCCGCTATCGGTTTCGCCTACGACGAGCAGGTACTCGCGACCGATGAACTCCGTCGGGTCGATCTCCTCACCGGGCTCGATCGCGCCGCCTTTCATGGAGACTAGCAGCTTGCCCAGCGCGGTCTTCTTGGTGACCCTGGTTCCCGTGATCCTGGAGACCTCCTGCCCCTGAAAAGGACCCTTGAGAATCTCCCATGCGAACCGGACCGCCGGTCCAAACTTGTCGAGATTCTCGTTCCACTCGTCGACCGCGATCAGCTTACCCAGGTACTCGCCGACCGGGATTTCCGCTTTCATGGTCATCTTCATAACTCAACTCCTTCTTCAAAAAACTACTGGTTGTCCGCCGCACACGCGACGGCGTTTTCCTCTTCACGGCGATCCGCTCGCCATTCCTCGAAAACATCAACGCCAAGGTAGTCGCCGATCTCTTTCACTAGGCGGTCGCCGAGCCCCATGAAGAATTGAATCCTCACCCCCAGGTCGCCAGGGAATTGGTGCGTTTGATTCCAGATCTCGTCGACACATTGATCCAATGAACAATGACCGGCGGTCAGTTTGTTGATCTCCTGCGCAAGGTGATGCAGATCGCCTTTGGCATGCGCCAGATCGCATTTCGGACAAGGTCCTTCGCAATCGCAATCACCGGTGGGATAGAAACTTGTCGCCATAACTCATTCTCCTTTCAAGTGGCTATCGTTGTCCGGCGAACATACGCCGGCTCTGTCCTTTTCTCGTTGGTCGATCCCAACCAGCAGCCTCGCCAGCGCCGCCGTCAGATCACCAGCCGGCTCGGCGTCGGGATCGACCACCACCGTGACGGCGGCGCCGGTGGCGGGACAAGTAAACTGGTCGATGGGGTCAGGCATCGGAGTCCCCCTCCTGTCCCGCTGGTCGGGTGACCAGGTTCTCGATTAGCTGGTCAAGGCTAAATACCCGCTTGCCGGCTACGCGGTAGACGGGCCACTCTCCTGAATCAGCGCGGCGGATGACCTCTTCCTCGGGCAGGCCGAAGAAGGCAGCCGTTTGATGAACGTCGCCGAATCCAAAAGGTCGATTTGCGGTCATAAGCCTCGCTCCCGTCTTTGAGAGACTGAGGATGACTCGCAGGCGGATTCGATGACTTACCGCAGAGAATTGCGGGAGGGAGCGGAGAGAAGACCGTCACAACCCCAGCGGGCAGCGGGAGTTGTGGCGACAAAAGAATTCCCAAGAAAATACCCGGCCGAGTCATCGGACCGGGTCATCGGGCAGGGTCGGAGTCATCGGGCCTGCCGGCGGGCTAGATCCTCGCCGGCCCGTAGCTGCTCGGCGGTGCGGAATTGTATGCGGTCGTCGTCGTCCTTAACAGCGTAGCCCACCTCAACCACAGCCCGCCAGGATTGCGAATTAGCGTCCCACCGCACGGGGTCGCCAGCGATCTTCTCGACGCCGCAAGCCCTCGCAACGGCCTCCCTAATCATTATGGCAAGCTTGCTACGGGTGGGAACGACCACGTTCTTATAGACACCCTTAGGTGACATCCTCCGCCGGTCGCCGGTCCGGAACAAGCCCACAGCCTCTTCCCGGGAGATAGCGCCGCCGTGCTCAGCTATCGCCAAGGCGAACTGAGCCGGCTGCCCTTTAAGCCTCTCCGCAAGGGAGGGCTCTATCCACGTCACCCTATCGCCAACCTTCTTTTTCCGAAACAGAAACCACTGCCGGCTGTCGAAACCGAAGGCCCAGCGGCCGAATTCCGTCTTCTCAGTCGACCGCCTGCGGCGTCCCTGCCGGACAGCCTCAGCAGGCTCCAAGACCCTGACCGCGTATTCAAGAGCGAGGACCACATCGCCGCCAAGCATCGGGACCGCGTCCCCAACCTCGCGCTCTACGTACTCGTATGATTGTCCCCGCTCGTTCGTTGCGGTCCGCAAACCGTAGGTCTCGGCGATTTGATCGCAGGCTGCCCGCAAGCGTTCAATAGCGGCCTGGTCGCGGACCGCTTGCCCCGAAAAGGCGACGTACCCGTCCACGCCCTCGCCTGGCCGGCTCGGGATTGCCTGCCGTAGCAAAGAGAGGTAACCGAACAGCATCCCCCACTCGGCGGTGACCGGTCCGCCAGAAACCGGCGGCTTTTCACCGTCAATCGGAAAATGCTCGCGAAGATGGGCTACCAGCCGGCGGGCCGCGGCAACAAGGTCGTCAGACATGCTCCTGATTCCTTTCCTACTGGCCGGGCCAGCAGGCGGGCACCCGCGGGGAATCAGAAACCGCAGGAGCCCGCCCGCCGCGTGGGCTGGCCTGGTTGCAATCCAAGCCGACCACCCAGCTTGTGATATTGTACCCCCCGTGCTAGGCTGCGGCTAGATCGACCTCAGTAGACCGGGGAAGGAGATTGTCCAAGGGCTGCAAATATGCTCGATGGAGTACGCTATGAATCAGGAGACGAAAAACCCCTCAGCGGAATGTCCCGCATGCCATGCGATCATGAGCGTGCCCGCCACCTTGGTTGGCAAGCGCGCCGCGTGCCCAAAGTGCAAGGCACGTGTTACCGTCAGCATAACTCTTGTGCTGGCGGATGCAGAGCCGAAGAAGACAACTGCCATCGAACAACCTTCGCCTCCTCCGCCTCCTCCGCCTCGCCCCCGTGACGCTACAGCAGCCGAAAGAAGCAAGAAGACCCCCGGAAGCCCAAAGCGGAGAATCAGGCATTTCTTTACGAAAGTCGACCGTGCCGGAGAGAACGACCACAACGCGGATGGTGAGGAGCGGCAGCATATTATGGGATGGTGTGGGGTCGGCGACCAGCTGCTACTTGGTTTTGATGAGGACGACCCAGACACCGTAAAGGTCTATCTATCCCCTGGGGAGGACCTTGTTGGACCGCAACTTGGGTATCTCCCGGCGAAAGAGGCCAAGGAAGTGGCTAGCGACAACAGGCGGGGATGCAACTTTGGCGTTTACGTGTCTAGTATTATGGGTGGCACAAAGCGAACTCCCACGCGCGGACTCAGAATTGTGATCATATGCGTGGAACCAGGGGTCACGGACGAGGAGGCCCTGCATTACGCCACTTCTAAAGTGCATTTTGAGGGGCAGGTGGGGGATAGCTTCGAGCACAGGAGGTGACACCCGGCTAAACGCCGTTCTTCGCCTTCAGGCGGCTACCCCTTGCAAATCGGCGGCGCTGAACTCGATGGTTGCGTTTGTCCCTAATCTGCACTTTCTGAGAAAACCGCGATAATTGGTATCCACTAAAAAAGGCTCTTCCGTCATGCTGCGGTTGTCAAACAAGCCGCACAACGGAGGAGCCAAGGATGGCGAATTCGAAATGTCGTT
>SDBV01002240.1_pt1 | contig 28958 bp, 23 predicted proteins | sample 2277081 | NCBI WGS metagenome assembly SDBV01 (sample SAMN10402039, study PRJNA504765) | marine sediment metagenome | isolation source: marine sediment core GS10_PC15, 223 cmbsf | place: Arctic Ocean: Southern Knipovich Ridge | collected 2010
ACGTCCTCGACTACGTGACCCGGGCATGTGAGGCGACGCTCTGCGACGAGCCCGTGCCGTCCCTCCTGCCCCAACTCGGGGCGTCAACCCAGCGCGCTGCCGCATGAGGGCTGAACGCTTACCATGACACATTGGCGTTAGCGTCAGGCGATGGGAGGCGGTGTGGCTACGCACTGCGCACACCACAACCCGACCTCCCCGCATCGGCCGATGACACGAAGGCCAGGCCAAAGAAGGAGACGAGGACGAGCCCGCCGCTCACTCACCAACCAGCCGCGCGTAGTCCTGCCTCGACACCTCGCCGTACGCGGCCGGCTCGAGGCTTGCGGTGCCACGGCCCTGGGTGAGGCTCCGCAGGACGCTCGCGTACTCGAACATGCGAGAGAGCGCGACCTTACCTTTGATCGCACGCAGGTCGTCCCTGACGGCGGTCTCGTCCACGTCCGCGGCGCGCATCTGGAGGTCCTTCAGGACCCCGCCCATGAACTCGTCGGGGCAGACGACCTCGAAGCTCATTATGGGTTCAAGTAGGACAAGCTCCGCGGCGCGGCATGCCTCGGTGAACGCCCGCGAGGTCGCCATCGCGAAGGCCGCGGGGGTAGATTCCTCCTCGCGGAGCGCGGTCTCGAGCAGCGTCGCGCGGAGGTTGATCACGGGATCGCCCCTCAAGACGCCGCCTGATGCCGCGTCGCGGACCACCTGCTCGATGGTCTGGGCGATCTCCCCCGGCACGAGCTCCGGGTCCAGCTCGCTTGCGAACACGACGTGCCCCGGCTCGTCATTCGGGAAGCGCTCGACGCGGAGCCTCACACGCGCGAACTGCGGCTTCCCGCCGAGCGGGGTGTCGACGGTGACATCGGCCTCGCCCGAGCCGCGCAGGCCCTCGCGGTAGCTGACTCGCGGCGGGCCCACGTTTACGTTGAGGCCGGACTCTTCGATCTCGTGCCGGCGGACTTCCAGATGGAGCTCCCCCATTCCTGCCATGATCTGCTGGCCGGTCTCCTCGTCGTACCATGTGAAGAAGGTCGGGTCGCTCCTGGAGAGGCGCTCGAGCACCGCGTCGAGCCGCGCGCGGTCGGCGTTCGTGCGCGGCTCGATGGCCTGCGAGACGACCGGGTCGGGGAAGCTCACCAACTCGTAAGCGATGGGCTTCTCAGCGTCGGCGAGCGTGTCCCCGGTCGAGGAGAACTTGAGACCCACCGCGGCGACGATGTCGCCCGCCGAGACCTCGTTCACGCGGCGGCGGTCGTCTGCGAAGGGCAGGAAGAGGTGGCCGATCTTCTCCCGCCGCTCGCGGCGGATGTTCATGACACGCTCGCCTTCCTTGAGCGTACCGGAGTAGACGCGCATGAAGGAGATCTCGCCGTGCGCGTCGGCGAGCGTCTTGAAGATATAGCCCGAGAACGGCTGGTCGGGGTAGTTCTTGCGGACCTCGACCTCCTCGGTGCCCGGCCTGAAGCCGCGCGTCTCGCGGATGTCGCGGGGGCTTGGCAGGTAGTCGGCGATGCCGTCCATCAGCGGTTGGATGCCAATGTTACGGAGCGCCGCGCCGCAGAAGGTCGGCTGCACCTTGCCCGAGATCGTCGCGCGACGGATGGCGGCCTTGAGAGTCTCCGGCTCGATGCCCCCCCCTTCGAGATACGCCTCGGCGAGCTCGTCGTCGGCGTCGGCGAGCTGCTCGATCATCGCGCTGCGTCGCGCCTCGGCCTCAACAAGGAGTTCGCCTTCGAGCGCGAGCTCCTCGACCGTGTCGGTCTTGCCCGTCTGGTCGAAGCGGAGCTCCTTCATGCCCACCAGGTCGACGATGCCCTTGAGCGATTCGCCCTCGCCGTTAGGGAACGAGAGCGGGAGAGGCCGGCCGCGGAGGCGCGAGCGTATCTCGTCGACCACCCGGTCGAAGCCGGCGCCGATGCGGTCGAGCTTGTTCACGAACACGAGCCGCGCGAGGTTGTACCGGTCGGCCTGCCGCCACACCGTTTCGGACTGCGCCTCGACGCCGCCGTGTCCGCAGAAGACGATCACCGCGCCGTCGAGGACGCGCAGGCATCGCTCGACCTCGGCGGTGAAATCGACGTGCCCGGGCGTGTCTATGATATTGAGCTGCGCGTCCTTCCAGTTCACGCTCACAGCCGCGGACTGGATCGTGATCCCGCGCTCGCGCTCCTCGGGCAGGAAGTCGGTGGTGGTGTTCCCGTCGTCGACGGTGCCCATGCGGTGGATCGTGTGGGCGTAGAAGAGGACACGCTCGGTGACGGTGGTCTTGCCGGCGTCGATGTGCGCCGCGATGCCTATGTTCCTGATGCGGGCGATTGCGTGCTGCTTGGCCATCGGGACACCTCACACGGCCGAATCTCACCACGGAGACACGGAGGACATGGAGAGCGGCGCTTGTGAGGTGAGGCTATCAGACAATACAGGTTGCCGCAACGCGCTCGGGCGGTCAGCCGGCCCGCGCCCTCCGGAGGTCCCTCGCGTCCTTCCAGACGCTCAGGGCCAGCACCACTCCGAGCGCGGCGACGATCCAGAAATGCCAGAGGTGGAGCACGCCCCACCACTGCTCCGGGCGGATGCGGCGATAGAATACCGCGTCATTCACCCACTTGTTGGAGGGCGCGAGCGAGGTTCGGCTGGCAAGGAACTTGTTCTCGTCGAGAAAGCCGAGAAACCGGGTGGCATGGATGCTTGCGAGCGGCCGGCCGGTCCGCGCGTCCCAGATGTGCAGCAGCCCGCTCATGTCATCCATGGCGAGGATCCGCGTCCCGCGGGGCGAGAACCTGAGCGTCTTCAGCCCCGGCCGCAGCCTGTAGAGGACCGAGCCCGTGGCGGCGTCAACGGCCCCGCAACCGAGCCTGGATTCAGTGACCGCAACGGTCCGGCCATCTGCTGAGAAGACTATGGTCTGCGCGCCCGTGAACGGTTCGTCCAGGGGCGACGAGGCGATCATCGCGCCTGTCTCCGCGTCCCACACGCGGATGACACCCGTCCGGTCGAGCGTCGCGATTCGGGTCTCGTCAGTGGACACGGCCACGAGACGGATGTTACCGGGGAAGGGCGCCACCTGCGAGCCCGTGTCCGAATCATAAACGCCTGCGTCGAAGGCGAAGGTAACAACCCTTCTCCCCCCGGCGCAGAACACCGGAAACCCCGGGAAGTCGGCGAGCCGGGAGCCCGTCTCGGCGTCCCACGTGCACGTTCCATGCCGGTGTGCGCTCTGCGTGAGAATGCGTCGGCCGTCACGCGACCACTTGGCGTGGTAGAGATGCGCTTCTCCCGTCCGGAAGGACAGGCGGCATTCGCCGGTCACGGCGTCCCATACGCGGACGGTCCGGTCCAGTCCGGACGTGGCGATGCTGCCGCCGTCGGGAGAATGCTCTGCGTGAACGGCGCAGTCGGGGTGGCCCTTAAGTTCCAGCAGTCGCGCCCCGGAAACGAGATCGACGACGTACGGCGTCAGGTCGGGCTCGCCCGGCGCCAGGGAGATCCGGCCTTTCTCCAATACGTAGTTCTTCTTCGGCATCGGCAGCACGACCGTCCTGTCGCCTGCCGGGGACGTCACGAGGAACCGGCGATCGATGCCGCCCGCCACTTCGCCGATCTTCCTGCCCGACGTCAGGTCGTAGAGGTGCCACGAGTAGCCGCTGTTGTCGCCGGCTTGAATGAGGGCCCGCCGGCCGCCCAGGGCAACGAAGCTGTCCCAAAGGGCTGGAGCCGCGAGACGGAATCGTTGGCTTTCCACCCACGCCTCCCACCGATTGCGCGTGAGGAACACGATCACGACGAGCGCGAGCCATATCGCCATCGTGCGGAGGGGATAGGCGCTGAAGAGCGCTCGCAGGCGGGGGATCGGGTTCATGATGTTGCTAACGTATCAGCACATGGCAAGGTTCGCAAGGAAGCCGACGGCACGGCCTTCACCACCAAGACACCAAGGACACCAAGAACGACAACGACAAGAACTTGGGGAAGGGCACGACACACCTTCGGCCGCCTCTGTTTCCGTTCCCCGGCCTCCGCCGTTCTTGGTGCGCTTGGTGTCTTGGTGGTAACGACGTTGCGCCTTACCCGGTCAAACCGCGTTGACAGACGCCGGGGTCGGTCTAGGATGCCGCCCGATGCGGGGCCACACGGGGCTCTGAGTGATTGAAGCGAAGGGAGACGCCATGTCGGAGGTCGTCAGCGTTACCGCAAGAGAGATACTCGACAGCCGCGGGAACCCCACCGTCGAGGTGGACGTGGTGCTCGCCGACTACTCGATGGGCCGGGCGGCGGTACCGAGCGGCGCCTCGACCGGAGAGCACGAAGCTGTGGAGCTGCGCGACGGGGACAAGGCGCGCTACCTGGGCAAGGGCGTGCTTGATGCCGTAAGGAACGTGAACGAGATCATCGCGCCGGAGGTGTGCGACCTGGACGCCTTCGACCAGCGTGAGATCGACATGAAGATGATCGAGCTCGACGGCACGCCCAACAAGGGCAAGCTCGGGGCGAACGCGATCCTCGGGGTGTCGCTCGCTGTCGCGCACGCGGCGGCCGACTGCGCGGGGCTGCCGCTCTATAAGTACATGGGCGGACCCTCTGCGCACGTGCTTCCCGTCCCGATGATGAACATCCTGAACGGCGGCTCCCACGCCGACTCGAACGTCGACCTCCAGGAGTTCATGGTGTTCCCGCTGGGGGCGCCGTCGTTCCGCGAGGGTCTGCGCTGGGGGGCGGAGGTCTTCCACGCGCTCAAGTCCGTGCTCAAGTCGAAGGGCCTGAACACGGCCGTCGGCGACGAGGGCGGCTTCGCGCCGTCACTCGAATCCAATGAGGAGGCGCTCAAGGTCATCATGGAGGCCATCGACAAGACCGGCCGCAAGCCGGGCGAGGAGGTCGCGATCTGCCTCGACCCGGCGTCGAGCGAATTCTATGACAAGGAGAAGGGCAAGTACGTCCTCGCGGGCGAGGGCCGCGAGCTCACGTCGGCCGAGATGGTCGATTACTACGCGGAACTCTGTGAGAAGTATCCAATCGTGTCCATCGAGGACGGCATGGCCGAGGACGACTGGGACGGCTGGAAGATGCAGACGGATAGAATCGGCGCGAACGTCCAGATCGTCGGCGACGACCTCTTCGTCACGAACGTCGAGCGCCTGAAGCGCGGCATCGATACGGGCGTCGCGAACTCCATCCTCATCAAGGTCAACCAGATCGGCACGCTGACCGAGACCCTCGACGCCATCGACACGGCCCACCGCGCGGGCTATACCTCCGTGACAAGCCACCGCTCCGGCGAGACCGAGGACACGACCATCGCGCATATTGCCGTGGCGACCAACGCCGGCATGATCAAGACCGGCTCCGCCTCGCGGACCGACCGCATCGCCAAGTACAACGAGCTCTTGCGGATCGAGGAGATGCTCGACACCGAGGGCGTCTATGCCGGTCGGGAGGCGCTCCGCGGGCGGGGCAGGTAGGGCCGCCTGCCTGTTTCCCCGGCGACGGGAGCCGCTCCGAGAACCTTGCGCGGGCGCCTGCGGTGGGCGGCCATGCCGCTCCAGCATGTCAGGTGGGAGCTCGTGCGGGGGGGCGCATAGGCACTGCTATATGCCCAGACTACCGCTACTTGTGATCCTGAACGCGGCGCTAGTTGGCGTCGTTGGCTGTACTCAATCCGACACCGCGCTCGATAGCTGAGCGATGAGCGAATTCTGGACATGGTCCAACCAGAGCGAAGACTCCATCGCCACTGCCATGAAATCAGGGGACAGGGAGAGGCGAGCGTCAAGCCGCGATGGCCGTGGACACCCGCGCCCCACCCGCGCCCCTCATCCGAAGCAGGTAGCCGCAAATACTGAATCGATGATCAGTGAAGAACCTGGCCTTGATAGCTCTGGCAATGATCGGGACCTTCATTGGAGGGTACGTTTGCCTGACTGCGAAGCTCTCCATCATCCCATCGTTGATATTGATCTCTCCTGTATTCGGCATGACCCTCGGGGCAATAGGCATACTGACGGGTGAATTCGGGGTCGAGGCACTCAACAGGCAGACAAGTCTTGAAGGATGGAAGCTGACAGCTGTGAATGTCCTTTTGCTCGTGTCATTCATGCTCTACATGGGAACCGTCATAGTCATCTACATGACGAATATGAGGATAGTGGATTAGGAGCTGAACGGCTAACCAGACATTCAGGCGGAGGGAGCGATCTCGTACGTGCCCATCAACTCCGCGTGGCACCTGGTCGAGCAGGGAGCGGGCGGCGTCATCATCGGGCTCATCTACGGCAGGGGAAGGGCTGGGGCACCGGCGCACGGCGCTCACGGAGGCGCTCCTCGTGGAGAAGATGCCGGGGGATAGCCCCCCCTACATGCTCCTTGGAAACGCACTTGAAGTATCGCAAGGCCTGGGGTACCGTAGTTTGATGCCAATGTGGGAGCGCAACCTCAGCCCTATCGAGTCTTCGCAGCTATGCGCCACCGGTACTACGTGGTTCTCGCGGCGGCCGCCGCGAACGGACCCCGGCGTCTGAGCACGCTGTAGGTCCCCAAGGGCACGGTGTTCAATGGCTGACACGAGCGGTTCCGAGCGCAACTTCGGTAGCCTGGAGCTTCTCCAAGCCCTGCGCCGGCGGTACTATGTGATCCTCGCGGCGGTCGCCGTAAGCGTATCGATGAGTGTCCTCGTGGCTCGATCCAGACCCGAGAAGTACCGAGCGATGGCTCGGATCCTGATAGAGCCGCGGCGGTCACGCTTCTCGTCGGCCGAGAGCGAGTCGGGAACGATGGCGCTCTACTTCTTCTACACGAAGGAGCTTCAGACGCAGCGCCTAATGATCAAGAGCAAGCGTGTCGCCAAGAGGCTGGTCGAGAAGCTGGGGCGCGAGAAGCTCGGGTTGCAGGAGGGGGCCTCCGATCCGGCGGAACAGGCCCGCGGTCTCTACGAGGCGGAACCCGTAAGAGAAACGCGTTTCATGGACGTTGTGTGCCTGGCCACCGACCCCGAGCTGGCGGCCGAGATCGCCAACGCGGTCGCTGACGCCTATATCGAGGAGGCCCTCCAGGAGCGGCAGCGCCTGCTAAACGAAACGATGGCGGCCTACTCGCGTCGCGTCCCCGAGCGCCTCGAGGAGCTCGAGAAGGCGGAGGCCGAGCTGCTCAAATTCAAGGAGGAGCACAACATCGTCTCTTCGGACAAGCCCGAGGAGGCCCTGCGGAGGGAGGAGCTCAACCTTATCGAACAGCTGTCTCAGGCCCGGCAGGAGCGGATGGGCTGCCAATCCAAGCTGAAGGCGCAGAGCGCCGACGGTGTTATCGGCAGGCCCTACAAGGACATCGCGCGAGGTGTTGCCGGAGACGACGCCTGGGTCCGGCAGGTCCTCGAGAAGCGCCTCGTCCAACGGGCGCTTCTAACGGAACTCGCAAGAAGCTACTCCGAAGGCCACCCCAAGCTCGAATCCGCCAAGACCGCAATGGTTGAGATCCAGCGCGAGCTGGCCGAGGCGGCGCGCAGCTACTACGAGCGCCTGCAGCTCAGATACGACGCCGCCGTCTGGAAGGAGAACGACACCGAGCGGTTGCTCGTCGAGCACCGGGCGCGCATCGTCCGCATGAGCAAGCTGTTGTCCAAGTACGAGAACCTGCAGCAACGGCGCGACAGCCTCCGGGCGCTGTTGGAGCCGGTAGCGCGCAGCCAAGCAGAGCTCGACTTCATCGCGAACCTCAATCTGCCCAGCGCGAGCGTCACCGAGCGGGCCTCACCACCGCTTGGCCCGTGCGAGCCGTCCATCCCCAAGTACGTTCTTGTGGGCCTCGTTCTCGGATCATTGCTCGGCTTCTCCCTCGTGCGGCTCCTCGAGTCCGCCGACCAGAGCGTGCGCACGCCGGACGACCTCACGCGGGCGGCGCCGGTCAAAGTGCCCGGGGTGGTGTCGCACATCAAACGGGATGTTGCTCGAGACGAACACGGGCGAGCGCTGGCGACCGCGGACCGGCCGGGTTCGGTGATCGCCGAGCAGTTCCGGTCGCTGCGGACAGGGCTGTCCACCATGGAGCCGTGGGGAAAGAAGGGCGCGAGCGGAGTGGTGCTCGTCACGAGCTCCGGCCTCTCGGAAGGGAAGACGACCGTTTGCTTCAACACCGCCGAAGCCTTTGCTCAACTGGGCAAGCCCGTTGTCATCGTCGATGCAGACCTGAGGCGTCCGAAAGGACACGACTTGATGGGCGTCTCGCGAAGCCCCGGTGTCGTCGAGGTTCTCGAAGGCGAGTGCGAGTTGAGCGGGGCTGTCCGGAAAAGTCCGGTGCCCGACCTCTTCATTCTGCCCGCCGGCCGCCAGACGCTCCGGCCGGCCGAGCTCATGGCGTCGGATGGCATGCCGAGGGTTCTTGACGAGCTCAGGCGGAGTTACAGCATGGTGTTCGTCGATTCCCCCCCCGTCGTGCCGGTCGCTGACGCCAGGAGCCTTGCCGCCAAGGCGGATCTGGTGCTTCTTGTCGTGAGATCAGGCCATACGAATCGGAGGGCTCTGGCGCGGACATATGAGCTTCTGGGCGGTGGTAACGAGACGCCGATAGCGGCAGTTCTGAACGGCCTGATGCCTTCCGTGGAGAAAGCGTACGGATACGGCGACCGACGCTATAGGGCCTACTACCGATCGGCCGGCCCTGGTGAGGACAAGCCTAAAGACCAGAAGTAGGACCGAGGGTCGAGGAACATGGAGTCCGTACTGGACCTCTCGACTTTTCTCCATCAGAGTGTAGACTGAGTCGCGCTGGGACGGACGCCCTTCGCGCGCGGCCCGGCAGGCGCTACCCTCCAGGCCCCGCCGGATGCCGGGAACTCCAGATCGGGCGGGGCGAGCGCGAGCGGAGGTGCTTGCACACGGGAGGGCCAGCGGTTATATGTGGCAGTGACAGAGGGAATGGTGGGAAACTGTGGGCATTGCGGCCATGACGGTCTTCGAACGTTCGCCTGATATGGTCACGCGCTCTATCGAGGGGGAGGAAATTCTCGTCCCCATCGTGCGCTCCGGGGACGAGGTGGACTCGATCTACACGCTGAACGAGGTCGGCAAGTTCATCTGGGAACGCATCGACGGCGAGCGCACGGTCAGGGATATCATCGATGCAGTGAAGGACGAATACGAGGGTGAAGCCGGGCACATGGCGCGCTCGGTGCAGGCCTTCATCATGGATATCCTCGAGATACGGGCCATATCGGAGAAGAGCTGACCGTGACCATCCGCGAGGAATCATACGCCGACTTCAGCAGGCGCGTACACGGGAGAGCCGCAGGCAAACGGGTCCCCGTCAACATCGACTACGACGTGACCTACCGCTGCAACCTGAACTGCCGGCACTGCTACTGCAACCTCCCCGCTAACGACTGGGAGGCGCAGGAGAAGGAACTCTCGCTCGATGAGATCGAGCGCATCCTCACCGAGGCCCGCGACCTCGGGGCCTTGTGGATCCTCCTCACCGGCGGCGAGCCGCTCCTGAGGCCCGATTTCAAGGATATCTACCTTGCGGTGCTGAGACTCGGCCTCATTCCGTCGGTATTCACCAACGGTACGCTCATCACGGAAGAATGGGCCGACTTCTTCGCCGCGCACCGGCCCTTCAGGATGGAGATCACCCTCTACGGCTCCTGCGCCGAGGTCTACGAACGCGTCACGCGCACGCCCGGGAGCTTCGAGCGGTGCATGCGGGGGATCAGGCTGCTAAAGGGCCGCGGGCTCTCCGTCAACCTCAAGACGATGGCGCTCAGGTCCAACTACGAAGACCTGGAGGGTATCAAGGCGGCCGCCAAGTCCATGGGGTCGCCATACAGGTTGGATCCGGTCGTCCACCCGCGGTACCCCGATCTCGCGCGTCCCAGGGACATCGATCCCCGGGACGAGAGGCTCCCTGCCGAGGCGGTCCTTGACATCGACCGCGCGGATTCGGAGAGGGTCGAAGCCTTGGAAGGTTCGTGCGGGAGTCTCAGGGGCCTAGGGCCGCCCAGGTCGGGGAGGCTCCTTTCCTGCGGTGCCGGCCTGTGGGCCAGCCATATCAGCGCGGACGGAACGATACGTCCTTGTGGTATGTTGCGGTTCATGGGTTGGCGCGGGAGTTTCGGCTCCGTGTGGGAGGAGGACATGCCCCGGCGGCTTGAAACGGCCCACAGCGGGCCGATAGAATGCAGTGAATGCGACATCGCTTCACTTTGCGGTCAGTGTGCAGGCTGGGCGTGGCTCGAGAACCGTAACCTTGAGACGAAGGTTCCTCACCTTTGCGCAATCGCACACGCTCGCGAGGAGGCTTTCAGCTTGGCCAGATAGGAGGAACGGGAATGGGGACAGGCAAATCCAAGAAGCGCTTCCGGGCACCCGAGGTCAAGAGGGTCAGGCTCAACGCGGAGGAAGCCGTTCTCAGCTTCTGCAAGGTGGGGGACGCCACCGGCTGCACGACCTACGCCGGGTGGACGAGCTTCGGCACTTTCTGTCAGCTCTTAGGGTCGTAGCCCGATGAAACGCCTACGGATAGGCGGGGATATCTGGTCCGTTGACTTGGGAGACGGCTGCCTTGCGAGCCTGGACTTTTACGCCGTTGCCGGTGCGACGGACGGGCCCGAGGCGGTCAGCGTTCGGCTCCAGGCGTCGCGGCAGACGCGAGAAGCCTGGCGTGACAGCGCACCGCTCTTTTCCAGCGCCAACTGGTCGGCCTACAAGCATGATGCCACCACGGTGTTTGCGGTCGACAGGCCGCTCACATCGCACATCGACGTCAACGAGGGCCGTTCGCGCATCCTCCTGACGTACTACCCCTCGGTCGCCGAGAGTGACCGGCCCATGTTTGGCCATCCCTTCGACCAGATAGTGTGCATGGACAGGTTGGCCGCCTCGAAGCGCGGCATGGTCCTCCACGCAGCGTGCGGCGCAGTACGCCGAGGGGCATTGCTGCTCGTAGGAGCGTCAGGGGCGGGGAAGAGCACCTTGTCCGCACTCCTGACTCGGCAGCCCATGTTCACCGTCCTCACGGACGAACGCTCGATCGTCTGGACTCAGGACGACGTACTCCGTGCCTCGGGGTCGCCGTGGTCCGGGACCGCCGGGATCGCGGAGCCCGGCGAGGTGCCGCTCGCGGGCGTCTTCTTCCTGCGCCACGCGGACAGGAACTACATCGAGCCCATCCCGCCGACCGAGGCGGCGACGGAGCTGTTCCGCTGCTCGTTCCCGACCTTCTGGTATAGGCCCGGGATGGAGTTCGCGCTCGAGTTCTGCATCCGTGTCGCGAAGGAGGTCCCGTGCCGCGTCTTCGGTTTCCGGCCCGACGAGAGTGCGGTTGATTACCTGCGGCGGGAGCTTGCCTGATGGCCGTCACCAACGCCAGGCTGGAGCTTGAGGTCGCGCGCGTTGCTGTGGAACGTGGGGCGAACGCCCGGTTCTGCTTCCCTGTTGTCGGAAGTTCCATGGCTCCGGCCTTGGTCGCCGGTATGCGAGTCACGGTTGAGAGCGTTCCGCCCGAGTCTTTTGCACCGGGGGATCTCGTCTGCTGGTATGATTCCAGGCCCTTGCGCGGTCGTAAGGTGGTTCACAGATTCGTGAGATTCGCATGGGACGAAGAAGGCGGTGTCCATATCGTGACGCGCGGAGACGCTACCGGACATGAGGATCCGCCTGTGCCCGCAGAGCAAGTCATCGGGCGGGTGGTGGCCGTGAGAAGACCTAGCGTCGCCACGCAGATGCAGACTTGCGTTCGACGTCTTGTGCGGACAACAGGGAAAGTCGTCCAGATGATGCTGAGACCTGTGCTGAGACAGATAGTGTCGTCCAGTATTGCCTACGGCACATCGGGCAGACTACGAGACGAAGCCGAGGACGCCGACCGGAGGCCCAATCGGCAACGGACGATGTCTTCGCGTGAAGCGACGTTGCTCGGCAAAGCGGTCGGGCAAGCATTCTGTCACCCGTGCACCCACGCCGGTCCCCTTTGCTGGCAGCTTTCTGGCGTCGAAACTGAAGCGTGTTTCCGCGGTCTGGGGATAGCTGCGCGCCTCTGCAGTGAGCTATGCGATGAGGCCTTTGGCACCGGCGCGAGACGGATAGTGCTTCTGGTGTTTCCCGACAACCGCCCGGCCCTCCGGCTACATAGGAAGCTCGGTTTCCGAAGGAGTGCAGATCTGGCGCTGGAAGGAATCCTCGCGGGGCTCGATCCGCCGGCCCGGAAGCGCGTGCTGCTTGAGCGCCTCGCGGATTTCTAAGGAACTATCTGGACTTTTGCAGAGCCATGCGAATTGCAGGTAGTTGGTGTGATCGAGAGTAGCGGGCCACGGGCTCGTGCATGCCCCAGTCGGCCGCCGCTGAGTTGGAAATGGTGAATCTGTGTCTCCCTGTGGGGCCGGGTTCTATCCTTGGCATGAATCGGAAGTCGATCGTCACTCCTGGTTCGAGGAACTCATCGTCCTGGCGCCGGAACCTCTGGAGCGACGCGCCACGAGCGAAGCCGAAGGTGGGGCACGGCTGGTCGTCCATCGCGTCCTCCACATCTCCGAGGAGGACGACCGGACGTGGGTCCGCACGCAGGGAGACTGCTCGACGAAACCGGATCCTAGGTGGCCCGGTGAGCGCCTCGTCGGCCGGGTAGTCGAGGTCTCGCCCGTGAAGGGCAGGCGGAAGAGACTCGCGCCCCGGCCCTTCCACGGCTGGCGACTGCGCAAGAGGCTCTCTGTGCGCCGCATCGCCCGTGCGATCTGGCGGCGCCTGCGAGGTCACTGAACTCTCGCGCCACGATGGGGCCTCCCGCAACGGCCCCGGCAGTGCTGCACCTCCCGAACGACAATGCCGGGTGGCCCCCAGGAGCACGGCATCCGAGCCCTCCTCGCGGCCGGGGGCTACCAGCACCACCACCTGAGCAGTATCGCACAACTCGCGTCTCGACAAAGACGAGATGACTTGCGGGAAGTAGGACGAGGTCGGTTGGGGGAATAGCTCAGTCTTCTGGCTGATTCGGGGTCCCGTCGACTGCTCCCCCCTGTGCGTGAGCAGGAGAGCTCTCATCGTCAACTCGCCCCCTGGCCGTCGCTGACGTTGGAGATGGTGAACCGGTGCTTCCCTGTAGGACCGGTCTCTATTTCGGGCACGAAGTGGAAATCGACCGCGACCCCAGGCTCAAGGAACTCGTGGACCTCGCACCGGAACTTCCGGAGCACCGCGTCGTCGAAGTCGTCGCCCTTTACGATGTTCACATCCATATGGCCCGGTGCGTCTTGGACCACCTGGAACCGCTTCACTCCCCTCGCGCCGTAGAACAGGTGCGTGAAGAACTCCCCGTGGACTATGGTGCCGCCAGGCAGGCGGAACATGTCCGTCGTGCGTCCTTTCATCTTGCCGAGCAGCGGCAGGCCCCTGCCGCATGGACACTGTTCCCCACCGCGGGCCACCGCCATGTCGCCGATCCGGTAGCGCAGGAGCGGCGCGCCGAGGTTGGTAAGGCTGGTGACAAGCACCTCGCCCGCCTCTCCGGGAGCGCAAGGGGTGCCGTCGGGCCGCATGACCTCCAGGATGAAGTGCTCGGCACACACATGCATGCCGCTGTGCCTGTCACACTCGCTGGCCATGATCCCGACCTCCCGGCACCCATAGCGCTCGAACACGGGGCAGTTGAAAGCACGTTCGATCACCGCCCGGTGGTCGGGGTACAACGTGTCGGCGGACGCGATCAGACCGCGGGGGGTGATCGCCAGCTTCGCGCCCGAGTCCTCGACGAACCGTGCGAAGAAGTAGGCGGCAGATGCGTAGGCCAGGACCGAGCGGGGCCGGAATTGGTTCAGGAGATCCACGTACTCGGTCATCCGCTCCTCGGTCATCCGGAACGCGTTTAGAAGGAGCTGCGGCTTCATTATGCGGTTGCGGCATCTCCTCAGCAGCTTCGGCTTGAGCACGTCCCGCTCCGCTCCCCAGAGGACTGCCTGTCTCTCACCGAAGTCCCACCCGGCCCAGCGGTCGTGTCTGGTGACCATGGCCGCTGCCGCTCGCTCGGCACGTGTGCAACGGTAGATCGTAGTCGGCTCGCCTGTGGAGCCGCCCGTGTGATGCGCGTGCAGCTGCCTTCTCGGGAATGCCTCGACCACCAGGTCCGCGGACCGCCGCCGGACATCTTCCTTCGTGAGCGGCGGGAGTTCCCGCAGGTCGTCGGGCGTCAGCTCGGCTCCCGGAGAGAGGCCGAAGTCACGCATTCTCTCCGCGTAGAAAGGCGTCTTCCATGCCGCGCGGCCGACATCGGCCAGGCGCTCCACCTGGAGCTCGCCGAGCCGGTCGGGCGGCCACCACTGGCTCTCCTCCAGCTCGCCAAGAAGGCGGAAGATCTCCGCCCCTTTCCCGCTCAGACACCGGAGCACCGGGATCAGGGCGTTTCGGAAGAGCGCGCCTCTGAGGCTCATCAGGGCTTCTCCAAGCGCGCCCGCCAGCCCGCGGCGGCCCTGAAAGGCTCGACTCCGGGTGACCAGGAGTCCAACGGCTCACGCGCCCTATGCACCACTTCGATGTCCTCTGGCTTGCCGGGGAATACTGCAAGCTCGGAAAGCTCGAAGCCCCTTGCGATCTGCGGTATTGCCTGTCGGGGGAAGCCCATGAACCGGGCCGCGACCGCATCCACCACGAGCGGGTTGGTCCCCGCGAGGACGGCGCCACAGCGTTTGTCGCTGGCGTCCATGGGGCCCTCTCCCTCCCCCGCGACGACAGCGTCCACCATACAGAGCATCTTGCGTTTCCTCGAAGGAGCGATCTTGCCCTCGCGGTCACCGTACATCGCGATGCGATTCAGGTCCAGTATGGTACGCCACAACGTGTCATTGCCAAACCATGATCCCTCCCTGACATCGCCTCCCATCTTGATGATGGGCTTGAGGGCGTGCTGCGCCAGTCCGAGACAAAGCTGCACCAGCCTGCTCTTGGTTACATCTCGACGCTCCGCGATGCGGGTCGCCAGCGCCTTGGCCATGCTCGGGCTCGGGTACTCGTCGTGGCCGGCGGTGGCAGGACCCCGGCGGTGGTGAGGCAGGTACTTCTTGTGGCCGTTTATGCCCACCATGTTCTTCAGGCAGCAGGTGAGCCCCGCCTTCCTGTGGGATTTGAGCTTGGCGAGGTTGAAGAGCACGTCGGCCTCGAGCAGGCGTCGCGGCACGCAGTACCGGTGCACGCCCGGACGATGGTTCGCGACGAGCTCGGCGGGGTCATAGTTGGTCACGCGGAAGTTAGTGTAGTCCCAGGAGACCTCCTCGAGCGCGCTCTGCGACCCGAGGTCGACCACTCTGAAGCGGTCCCCGGGCGGCCTCAGTTCCCTGTGGAAAGTGAAAGGCCTGTCGAAGACGAACAGCTCAAGACGCCAGTCCTCCAGCCTGACGTGGAATTCGCCTCGCTCCGCATAGAACCGCGGGATCCTTTCCCATTCGTGTGCCGACATGAGCTCCTCGAATCTACACTTCTGGAGCGGTGCGTCGCCGACGGTTACCGTGCCCTTGCGGCCCAGAGCGATGTAGATGTAGTCCAAGATCGCACGGACCACGGACGGATGGGTCGTCACGGAATCGAGTGTCCCGGAACCGTGGTTCTTGTGCAGCACCCAGTTGGGCTTGACGACAACGGCGTCGCCAGGACGGACGATTCCCCGCAACGGATTCCAGTCCGGCGCACCGAACCGTCCGCGGTCCAGGCCCAGTCTCACGAGCACCTCGCGCACGAGCCCGTAGACCGCGTTCGGGGCGGAGGCCACATGTTCGAACGGATACTCGGGGTAGCGTTCGCCGGGCGAGAAAGGCGGCGGCGGGTAGGCCGCGTGGGGATCTCTGACATGGGCGACGACTGATTCCGGAACCACTACGTTGGCTCTCCCTTCCACGTTCGCAACAGCAGACCCTTCCCGAGTATGCGCGGGGGCGTACGCTCCGAGAGCCAGCATGCCCATCTATGAGTGAATCGGCTGATTCGTCGCCTGCACCAGCCGTGGAACCCTTGCGGTCCTGTCGGGATGATCTCCCCCCCACGGTAGCCTGCCACGTCCAGGAGTTCCTCGATCGAACGCTCAGTGGGGCCGATCCTGCAAATGGCGGCGATGTAACGCGAGAGAGGCGCACGCAGCGTGGCAATATCGGTATCCCACGCCTCTGCGCCCAAGCCGCCTGAATATCGAGTCAACCACAGCCAAGTGACAACTGCGAGCAGGAGCAACCAGTTCAACATGTCTGTGGACTCCCGGCAGTATTCGCTCGGCTTAGCACAACCCGGGCAGCCAGCATTCCTGATCGCCGTTGGTGTTCGCGCAGGTACCTCAAGCGTTCGCCTCTGTCGAGGTCGCCCACGCTGGAATCATAGCCACTGCGATGAGAGTGGTCAACACAGGCCCCGGAAATAGCACGAGCGCCAGTGCCTGGCGTATAGCGGTGCTGGCCCCGTGAGGTTCCGTCAACGCCTGTCGAGGTCCCCAGGTTGTGCCGGCTCCCAGTATCGCTTCAGATGGCGCGCGCCACACAATGCCAGCGGCGCCCCCAGGACCACGGCAACAGCAACGGCAACTGCCGTGCTGGCGGGGCCGTCAAAGTACCGGTCGATGATCGTGATGCCAAGCAGACCCGCAGAGCCGGTCAATAGGTAGACTGCTGTCCGAACAATCCAGGAGAGCTGCCCCGCGGAACCGCCCGTGACGCGCACTGCCAGAACAAAGATGGCAATGCTCTCCGCGACCAAGCAAAGGCTTGTGGCGGCGGCCACGGCCCAGAGCGACCCTATCGTGGTGAGAACGAGCACGTCCAGCATTGCAGCGAGGGCCAGCGTGATCGCAAGGACGATTGTGACCTGTTTCTGCTTCCGTGCCATGATCATGACGTTGCCGGCCATATGTGACGAGCGATTCACGAAGTGTCCGGCTAGCAGTATCGCAATCGGCAGCTTCGCGTCCTCGAACTTCACCAACCAGTAGTCGATGAGACTCGAGGACAGGACCAAGACGAGCGTGGCCGGCAGCACGAACATCGCGGCCGATCCGGCGGCGTAGGTGAAGAAATGACCTCGTATGGCACCTATCTTCCGGCCCGACTCGCCGAATGCCTTGGCGATCCTCGGCTGCGCCATTTCGCTCAGGATCATCGGCGCGAATCGGAACCCGCTTGCGAGGAGCATGGCGAAGCCGTAGGTGCCTGCCGCCTCGGGCCCGAGATAGGCGCTCACGAGCCAGAGGTCCAGGGATGTCACCAGGAGCCATAGGAACGAATTGGTCCTGATCGGCAGGCCGTACTTCACGTATCGCCACCACCTCGAGACGCGCCAGTGCCACGCCAGTTTGTCGAACTGAAGCGCCAATCCGAAGAACGCCTGGACGGTGTACGCCGCCGCGAGCCCCGCGAGCATCCCGCGCAGGCCCCAGAGCCAGAGGAACAGCGGCGCGGCGACCACGAAGGCCCCGGCGTAGACGAAGCGTTGGGCCGCCAGTCTCCCGAACTGCTCGTAGCTTCGGAACATGAGCTGAGAGAAGTTTGCCCACGTGGACACGGCGATCACGAGGCCGATGAGCAGCCACAGCCCGCGCACCGCGACGCCGTTGAGCGTCACGCCGGAGATCTCGAGCCCCGCGCAGGCCGCTGAAGTTAGCACGAGCCCGAGAACGAGAGCCGACGCGAGCTGGCCCCTGACCCTGCGGACCTCATCCATGTCGCCCTCGCCCAGAGACACGGGGAGCTCGAACATGACCGCCTGCGTCACGCCCAGACTCAGGAAGGCGGCGTATCCGAAGATGACACGCACCATCTGGAGCGCGCCGAATTCACGCGTTCCGAGGAGATCGGCGGCCCAGAGGCCCACGAGGAAGGAGCACGCTCGAAGCGCCACAAGCGCCAGCATGTTCACGCCGCCGGCGGCTACCACGCGCTTGAGTCTCACGTATCGTCCCCCAGGCGTACTCGGTCGAATCTTGGCTCCGTCTCACCGTAGATCGCGCGCCGATGCGGCGCTAGCGAGGATTGCCCGCAGCTTCCCGGCACTTCTCTCGATGCTGAAGTGCTCCTCAGCGCGCCGCCGGGCGGCCTTGCCCATCGCGCGAAGAAGTGCACGGTCGCCCGCCAACTTCACGAGCGCATCGGCCATGGCAACGACATCCCCCTCCTCAACGAGGATCCCGGTTTTGCCGTCGTCCACGATCTCGGGGAACGACGAGCCGCGCCAGGCGACCACGGGCCTCCCGCACGCCATGGCCTCAATGCAGACGAGCCCGAAACCCTCCCCCAGACTCGTCATTGCGAGCAGGTCGCTCCACCTGAAGACCCGCAGAGGATCTTCAGTTTTGGGCTCTATGGATACGCTTGTCTCGACGCCGAGTTTGGCCGCGAGCCGCCGGTACGGGTGTTCCAATGGCCCCCCACCGACGAGTCTCAAGGAAATCGGCACCCTCCTCGATGCATCCGCAACTGCACGGAGGAGAAAGTCATGGCGCTTGAAGGGAATGAACCTGCCGAGGCAGCAGACACGAAGCTGCTCGGACTCGACCGGCGGCGGCGCGGCATCGGTGACGGCGGAGACGTCAAGGCCGTTGTGGACAATCTCGATCTCCGACGCTTTTGCACCAAGGGCCCTCGCAGCAACGTCCGCAAGAAATGAAGAGATCGCTACATAGGCGGTCGGGTGGCATCTGCGCATGATCATCGCGAAGACTCTGTGGCGGGCTCGTCCGACCGGTCCGAGCTCAGCCCGGAAATAGGGGCTTGTCGGGAACAGCGTACCGTTCTGTAGACGGACAACCCTAGGTCTTGCGTGGCACCCAAGTGCTGCCAGGACGCCGAGATCGAAGAACTGGGCGTGAATCACCTCTGCGCAGGTTCTTCGGGCTATCCCGCGTAGTCTTGAGAGGCAACGGAAGAACTCACCTGGATAGTACCAAGGGCGTTGGCATTGGATGACGTGGACAAAGACGTTCGTTTTCGATTCCAAACGTCTGCCCGCATCGTCCGGATCCAGGCTCACGACGTGGAGGACATCTCGCTCTTCCGGCCAGGCACGTATTGCCTCGACAAGCATCCGCTCGGCGCCGCCTCGCCAGGAGAGTGTGTGGGTCAGGAGGACGGCGATCACCCTCGCTCCCCTCCTCGCCCATTGCCGACCTTGGAGATAGTGAACCGGTGCTTGCCTGTAGGACCGGTCTCTATTTCGGGCACGAAGTGGAAGTCGACCCCGACCCCCGGCTCAAGGAACTCGCGGACCTCGCACCGGAACTTCCGGAGCACCGCGTCGTCGAAGTCGTCCCCCTTTACGATGTTCACATCCATGTGGCCCGGCGCGTCCTGGACTACCTGGAACCGCTTCACTCCCTTCGCTCCGTAGAAGAGGTGCGTGAAGAACTCGCCGTGGACGATCGTTCCCCCCGGAAGGCGGAACATATCTGTCGTGCGGCCCTCTACCCCGCCCAGCAAGGGCAAGCCCCTGCCGCATGGACACTGTTCCCCGCCGCGGGCGACCGTCATGTCGCCGATCCGGTAGCGCAGGAGCGGCGCGCCGAGGTTGGTAAGGCTGGTGACAAGCACCTCGCCCGCCTCTCCGGGAGCGCAAGGGCTGCTGTCGGGCCGCACGACCTCCAGGATGAAGTGCTCGGCGCACACGTGCATGCCGGTGTGCCTGTCACACTCGCTGGCCATGATCCCGACTTCCCGGCATCCATAGCGCTCGAACACGGGGCAGTTGAACGCGCGCTCGATAACAGCCCGGTGGTCGGGGTAAAGCGTGTCGGCGGACGCAATCAGACCTCGGGGGGTGATCGCCAGCTTCGCGCCCGAGTCCTCGACGAACCGTGAGAAGAAGTAGGCGGCAGATGCGTAGGCGAGGACCGAGCGGGGCCGGAATTGACCCAGTAGATACACGAACTCGGTCATCTGCTCCTCGGTCATCCGGAACGCGTTCAGAAGGAGCTGCGGCTTTACTATCCAGTTGCGGAATCTCTTCAGCAGCTTCGGCTTGAGCAGGTCCCGCTCCGCTCCCCAGAGGGCCGCCTGTCTCTCACCGAAGTCCCATCCGGCCCAGCGGTCGTGTCTGGTGACCATGGCCGCTGCCGCCCGCTCGGCCCGTGTAGAACGATAGATCGTGGTCGGCTCGCCGGTGGAGCCGCCAGTATGATGCGCGTGCAGCTGCTTCCTCGGGAATGCCTCGACTGCCAGGTCCGCTGACCGCTGCCGGACATCCTCTTTCGTCAGCGGCGGGAGCTTCCGCAGGTCGTCGGGCGTCAACTCGGCCTCCGGAGAGAGGCCGCAGTCACGCATTCTTTCGGCGTAAAGAGGCGTCTTCCACGCCGCGTGGCCGATGTCGGCGAGTCGCTGCGCCTGGAGCTCGCGGAGCAGGTCCGCCGGCCACCACTGGCTCTCCTCCAGCTCGCCAAGTAGGCGGAAGAGCTCCACCCCCTTCCCGGTCAGGAACCGGAGCACCGGGATCAAGACGTTTCGGGACAGCGCGCCTCTGAGGCCCATCAGGGCTTCTCCAAGCGTGCCCGCCAACCGGTGGTGGATCGGAACGGCTTGAGGCCGGATGACCAGGAAACTAACGGTTCACACGCCTCGTCCACGATCTCAATGTCCTCCGGCTTGCCGCGGAATATCGCAAGCTCGGAGAACTCGAAGCCCCTTGCGATCTGCGGTATTGCCTGTCGGAGGAAACCCATGAACCGGGCCGCGACCGCGTCAACCACAAGCGGATTGGTTCCCGCGAGGACGGCGCCATCGAGCGGGAAATGCTCGACTATGTCGAACAAGAAGATGACGTCGAACCGTTCTTCCTGACGGGCAAGATAGCAGATGATGTCGGCCTTCACCAACTCAATTCCGTCGCCCAGCTTTTCGCGGGCAGCGGTCAGCAGCCCGGGACATGCGTCCACACCAACGAGTCTCTTGTACCCGAAGCTTTTCAGGGAATACAGGAGCCTGCCGTCGCCGCATCCAAGGTCGAGGATGCTCGCGCCCGACCCCGGCAAGTACCTGAGCAGATGTCTGGACGCCTTGATCGTCTGGCGCGGGCTGAACGGCCTGTTGCCCCGCGCATAGGTGCGTTCGTAGGCAGCAAGCAGCGACTCTTCCACTTCACTAGAGGCCATCTACGGTACCTCCGTCCGGTGAGCGATGTCTTCCCCGGAGGAACTCGAGCATGGATTCGAATACCGTCTTGATCCTCGGCTCCTCCTCGGGCCAGTAGAGCTTGTGGAAGCGTGTCAGATCCCCGGGCCCAAGTGTTTGCCTGTACGCCGCGACGAACTTCAGCAGGAGTGCCCGGTCAGGCTTCCATTGTTTGAGTATCTCGTCCACCACGCCAGGCAGCGTCGCCGGATCGTGGACCCGGCGCACTAGGTCGAACGTGTCCCAGAACGTGTCGCCGAAGACAACCACCGGCCTCTCGTGGAGGATGGCCTCCCAGCCGACGGTTCCGGTTATCGTGAAGACGATCTCGGCCTTCGGCAGGAGGTCGAAGGTATTGACGCCCGGATGAACGAGACGAACGTTGGCATTGGCCTTGATGCTTTCGTAGAAGCCGGGCGCCCTGTGGCCGACGCTTACGGGGTGCTCCTTCACGTAGAGCTTCATCTCGGCCGGAAGGCTGTAGGAGATGTTCCGAATGATGTCAAGCTGCCCCTTGAAACAGGGCGCGTAGACCAACGTCGCCATGTCCGGGTCGTGGTGCAGCGGATAGAAGCAGAAGCGCTCGCCCTCGCGGGGCCTCTCGAATCCTGCAAAGAGCCTGGCCTTGAGCCGCCTCGCAGGCAGGCCCAACTTCCTGGCGACTATGGCGGCTAGGCTTTCGTACCGGTAGTTCCAGCGGCTCTCGAAGGGCGCATAGAAACAGCTGCGCAGAAACGATCCGGCCGCGAATCTAACTGCGTCGAGGACACCGCGGTTCCTGGTTGCGCACCCGAATATCTGGAATCGGCGGGAGAACACGTCAGAGACCGCCTTCTCGGCTTCCATGAGCGCCTTCTCTTCTAGAGCCCCGGCGCGGCGCTCTCGCCACACCTTGCGTACCTCCTCGTGGTGGCCGTAGGGACCATCAGACACGTAGATGAGTCCCGGCAGCCTGGATGCTTTCGTGGTGATGACCGGCACGTCGCGCTCGCGGCCAAGGTAGTAGAGAAGCAACGAAAAGAGGTCGCTGAATTCCGCGAACGCCGCGTCATACCCCCGGTCGAGCAGTCCGTCGATGTACCGGACATGGTGCGCGAAGAGTCGCCACTGCAACTCTGGGGGCTTTCTGACGAGGGACCGGTCCATCCCCAGGAGCAGGGCCGCGCGTACGCCATCCGTGCGCCTTTCGAATTCCTCGACAATCCGCTGGGCGTCGACCGGAGACGGCAGGTTCGCACCTATGTCCCGCGCGATGTCGAAGACCTCCCGGCAGGTGCAGTGCTTCCTGAAGTCGGCCGAGCACCGGCGACCGATGGTCACGATGTCGCTCTGTATGCCAAAGTCCCGCAGAGCGATGTTAGCCATCCGGCCCCACCAGTACCACACGCCGGGAGCGTAGAACAGGACCTTCATCGTTCGTTCTTTCTCCGCAGCTTCACTCCAGCACGAACCCCTGCGCCTCGGCCAGGAACTCCCGAACGGCACCGGAGCCCGCGGGCGTCGAGTTCACCCAGTCGGCCACGCTCAGAACCCTCCTCGCCGCATGAGGGACCGTGGCCGCAAGCCCTGCAATGCTCATCGCCTGGATGTCGTTGATGTCGTCACCCATGAAACAGACCTCGTCGTCATCCAGACGCAGCTCCGGCATCAGGTCTCGCAAGACATCGGCCTTCTGCTTCACACCGAAGAAGGCGTGCTGGAGAGAGAGCTTCGCCGCGAAGGCCCTCGCCGAGGCGAACCAGGGAATCCCTTTCTCGCGGCAGTGGGCGTCGATCTGTCGGTACTCCTCCTTGCCGAACTCCAGTCCCCGCTTCAGGTCGCCGTTGGTGTTCCCGAACGGGCTCTCCCGCGACCGTTCGAGCTCCTCCTTCGTGTAGACGACCTCAACGGTCCGCTTTTGAAACTTCACGGCGTCGCAGCCGCATTCCGCCGCGGCGTCGATGAGCTTCCTGGCAACCTTCACGTTGCCGTTGTGATTGATGCCTATCTCGGCCACGGTGTAGCAGGGCTCACCCGGCCCGACCGCCTTGTCGCCAATGCGCACGCTTCGCATTCGCATCCCCTTCCCCGGTCGAGCCCCGGGCCAGCGCATCACTTCTTCACGCAGAACAGCGTGACGTAGTTCCCGTAGAACGGCGGCGAGACCTTCGTCGCATCAAGCAGGCGAAGGAGGTTCTCTTCCGTGAAGTACTTGGTTTTGAAGAACGGGAACTCCTCCTTCTCGATCTCGAACCCGTGGTCGTCGACGAACCTCCTCAAAGACGCCAGGGAGAAGAGGTTGACGTGCGTCTTGTCGTGAAGCAGGCGGTAACTGTCGCCGAAGAGCCTGGCACAGCCGCTGTCGAAATCAGGGGTGCTTATGAAGATCCTCCCGTGAATCTTCAGAACACGATTGATCTCCGAAATCAGCCCGTACGGGTCGGGAACGTGCTCGATTACGTGATGGCAGACTACCGCGTCGAAGTGCCCGTCAGGGTATCCGGCACCAGCCAGTTCGCCGTGGAAGACCTTCCCGAATTCGGACGCCCTTTGCGCCGCGACCCCCGAGACCTCTACACCACGCTTCTCCCACTTTGAGCCGTCGAGGCCCAGCAGCATCGAACCCAACCCGCACCCCACGTCACATATCCTGCCTCCCGGCAGGGAGTTGAGGTGCTCAAGCTCCACCTTCAGGTCCGCAACCTTGTCCTCTACTTCGGTGGTGAGATCTCTTTCCACACCGTCGGGGTCCACCACCTTGCCCCAGTATCCCTTCTCGAAGTCGGCACGGGGAGCCTGCCGTCTTGCGAAGTACCTGTCTTCCTCCCTCCGGACCCGCCTGCGCAAGAGCGCCTCGACGACCAGCAGGTCCTCCGGACTGTCAATCTCAGTGGCTTCGAAACTCGAGACGCGCACGGTTCCGAGCCTGCCGCAAATCCTGTTGGCAGTCTCTCTGAACGTGGCGACACGAGTTGCCCACCCGTTGCCTGTCTCCCGGATTCTCGACCTGTGCGCCTGCCGCATCGGCCGTTCCAGAAGCTCCTCGTCGTCCATCAAGAACATCTTGACCTCGGAGACGCAACAAGCCGAGTCGAACCCTTCCTCGATCCGGCCAAGGAGGGCATCTATTGTCTCAGGGCGCGTGAGGGGAGACGTCGGCTGCAGCAGCAGGACGACATCAAAGGACCTTCCCCGCCCCTGGAGCTCGTCGAGCGCGTGCAGAACGGCCTCCTCCGACCTGCTCGTGTCGGTGGAGAGCTCGGCAGGCCGCCGGACTACTTCCGCCCCGCAGGAAGCTGCTATGCCGGCGATCTCCTCGTCGTCCGTGGACACCACGGTGTGGCCGACCTTACGGGCCTTCAGAGATGCTTGGACAACGTAGTGGACGAGCGGGTGGCCGCAGACAAGGCGAATGTTCTTGCCGGGTATCCCCTTCGACCCCCCTCTCGCCGGGATGACCGCGACGACTCGTTCGGCACATCCCTCACTGTTCATTTCCTGATCAGCCTTATCGCAGCCCCAAGTCATCCGAGTCTTCCTGATCCCACTCCTCTACAGTCTGCACGGTGTGCCGCAGTGATGTCAAGCTGAGTGGGCACGTTGTTGCCGTGGAGCCACAGGAGCAGACATGCTCGTTCGGGAGCAAGCAAGAGCCGGGAGAGGGTAGCACTCCCTACTGCCCGGCCCAGTCCACGACGCACGTCCAGGCAGCACGCCCTCGCTTCGCTTTTGGACGAAGAAGGGGAAGATCGAGCCGCGGCTTCCGACGACCTTCCCGTAGCGCACGACTGAGAAGATCGCCCCCGTACCCCCGGGCATGGTGTTTCCCGCAACAAACAGCTTGTCCGAGTGAAGCTTCGTGGCGCCATAGAGGTTGATGGAGTTCGCGGACGGTCTTCGCGTCGACCACGTTGCCGGGGCGCCCGGACCTTCAGATGACCCGACCTCGGGCTGGTACTTCTGCGCCGCGGCAAGGAGGGCTTCTTCGTCCATCCGTGCGCGTTCCCGGGCGCGTGCGCGATACAACACCACAGAACTTTTCTCGGAGCGCTTGGTGCAGGGCACGCAGAGAATTGGCGTGACACGGCCCAACCGAGGCGCCCGGCTTCCCGAACGGCACGGGGTCGGGTGGTCGATGGAATTGTCGTTCGCATGGACCGACCCGCATGGCCCAATCCCGCCACGCGGCGGCCGTCCGCCCTACTTCAGGCGGACGACCGTCCCGTCATCGAAGGACGCGATGATCCCTCCTCCGTCGACGGCCAGTCCGTTGAACGCGAGCCGGGAATCGAACGTCTGCTCCCAGACGAGCGCGGCATCCTGGAGGCTGATGGCCCGGATGAAGCCCTCGGGCTTGCCCTTGTCCAGGATCGCCCCGCCGAGCAGAAGGACGTTGTTGCACAGCACGAGACACGTCACCTGCCGGTCGGCGCCGGCGGCGGAGCTCAGCCTGACCTTGTTCGTCTCCGGTCCGATACCAGTTATGGAAACCTTGCCGTTCCTGTCGCAGACCGCGACGTACTTGTCGTTCCAGCTGACCGCGTCGCCCTGGCGTCCGGCGTAGCCGATCGCGCCGAACTTCCGATGGCCCAGGCGGGTCCAGTTCCAGCTGTACAGGCCCTCCAGTCCGACCATGACCTTCCTGTCCCCGGCGGAGATCTTCTTCTCCAGTGATCCCCGCTCTCTCCTGTTGAGCTTGCGGCCCAGCTTCTTCTCCTCATCCTTGACCGCCTGGGCCTTGCGTACGGCGAGCGGGTCGGGACAGATCTTGCCCGTCTTGAGGTCCAGCCAGTGTCCCATGATGAGGATGTGCTCACCGTGCCGCGCCAGGGCGTCGTTGCGCTTGGTTCTCCGCTCGATGATTCCATTGCCTTCCTGCGGGAGGGCTCTGGCCCACAGATGCCTGCCCGTCTCCGGGACGAAGGCCCTGATAACCAGCCCGCCGTCGGACCCCTGCGTGCGGCCGGCCGAGGCATAGGCGGTTCCGCCGGCGACCATCACCCCGCCGATGACCGGCCAGACGGACTCGACCTTCCCGTAGGACAGCATCCGCTTCTCTTCCGGCGCAATGCGCAGCTTGTAGATAAGCTCTCCCGTCAAGGCGTTGACGGCGGACACGTATCCGGTGTGGTCGGCGATCAGACAGATTCCCTTGTACACCGTGGGCGCCGTGTCCATCCTCCCGCCGGTCATGAACCGCCAGCTGACCTCGCCGTCTTCCACGCCGAAGGCGATGATCTCGTTGTGATCTATGTCGCCCGCGATCGCCAGGTCCCCCGAGATGACGGGAGCGGTGAGTCGACTGTTGAGGTAGGACCTCCAGTCCCGCTTGACGGTCCCGGCCTTCGTTCCGGCGGTGAGCTGCTTCGACCAGGCGACCTTTACCTCCTTCGGGATATCGCACGCGACGCTGCTCGTTCGCTCGGCGTTGCCCCGGAACGACGACCACGCCGACCGGGGCGGAACCCCGTCGCTGCTCCGTTCGTACCCGGATCGCGCGACGGGTTCGGTCGGGGTCTCCATTTCGGCGGGAGTGGGAATCCTGCCGATCGGCGCTATGGTCAGCAGGCCCGGGATCTGCCCTGGCGAGCATTTGCACCAGTTCTGGGTGATGTAGCCAGCGCCGTATCCCGGGACCGTCCCGGTGAGGCAGCCGCCCCTCGCGCCGGCGAACTTGATGTTCATGCCGGGTTTTGTCAGGTTCCCGCCGCGATTGTTCAGGATCACGTCGTTCACGCGCATCACCGGCGTACAGATATGGTTGCGGTAGCGGAAGAACTTCTTCGCAACCTCCGCCGACGATTCGGCATCGAGACACGCTCCGGTCTTCGTCGAGAGCAGTGCCACCGATTTGCGGCCATTGTGTGCAACGGCAAGTGTTCCATGGCCGGTGGCCTCGAGGTTGATGGCCTAGTCCTTGTTGTTGAAGCTGTCGTCATCGACTTCCCAGAGAATGTTACCCTTGTAAAGGTCCATCGCGATCACCTTCTGCGGGGGACGCTTCTGCTCCTTGCCGCGCCGCCTGCTGTGGTTCTTCTCGATCTCGTCCTTCTCGGATCGGTTGACGATGAACGCGCGGTCATCGTCGATCAACAGGGACGTGCCCAGCAGATCGTTCTTCCACAGCCTCTTGCCGGATGCGACGTCATAGGCCTCCATTGTCCCTTCGCCGACCTCCCAGTCCATCCGGCGGCGGTCGTAACGCTTGATCGACCCCATGATCTTGCCGTCCTTCCAGGTCGCGGCGACGACGACGCCGCGGCTCGCCGCGATGACGCCTGGAATGTGGGCCGTGGGCAGTTCGCGGACGGTCTTGCCCGTCTTCGCGTCGATGCAGAGCATGGTGCCGTTTTCGCCCGCGGTGAACAGGTACCCGCCCTCGGACACCAGCGGCGCCATGTTCTCGATATAGAGCCCGCCGTAGTACGTCCCGCCGATGCGCTTCCGCCAGATGATCCGGCCGTTGAACGCGTCGCGGCAGGTGAGGTACTGGTCCGTCCCGTACTTCGACCGCCATCCGTCCCCGAGGTTCTCGCATACCGCCGTGGAGAAGGTGAAGCAGCATCCGTCGCTGAGGACCAGCGCCCTGGTGGACGAGTAGCGGTTGGCCGAGCGCACGGGATTGTCGAAGTACATGGGCAGGCCGGCGTTCCATCGGAAGCCCACCGGCAGGTCGAACACCGTGTCGGTCGAAACGGGAATGCCGTTTGCCGAGTGGTAGCGGTGCGTCCAGACGTCCATCTCAGGAGGCAACGGGATCTTCAGGATCTCATCTATCTTGCCCTTTCGGCACGTGACCACCCGTCCGTACGGGGCCATACACCGGTGCGCCTCTGCGAGCATGAGCCCGGACTTCTCCGCCCACCCAAGATCCATGATAACGATGACGTTGACCAGATAGTCCCGGTACGGCAGTTTCGTCAGCGCGAGTTGTTCGGCGGTGACGCATCCTTTGACGTCCGCCTCGGCGATCGCCCGGTTGAACGCTGCGAGCTCCCTGGGGCTGCTCGCGATTGCATGGACCAGCGAATTACCGTTGGCGCCGAGCTCCGTCGCGAGTCGGGGCGCGCCTGCCTCCCCGCAGCCGATGACGACGAACAGCCCGCTCTCCCGCCCGAACGAGTCGAGTATCCTCCTGGACTCCGTGCCGGCCAGCGACGGCCCGGCCGAGAATACGGCGAGACATGTCATCGAGAAAAGGACAGCCCCGGCCGTGCTGCGCCAGGTACAGTACAAACCACCAGGAGGGACCTGACCTTCTTGCACGGAGTGTCTCATTTGCTCGTGCTCCTTAATCGGGGTCTGATGACGCCGGATACGCTAGCTCAACCCTCAACGTGGTGCAAGGGGCATTGTGATACGCCGTCGGGAGCGGGTATTCCGGCAGGCGGGCTGCCTTCAGGGAACACAGGACCGGGGATGATCCAAGCTGCGGGCCGCTTGACGGACCGGCCGCCGACCCTTATGCAACTACCCGTGAACGAAGAGGCCGACACGCGAGGGGACGAGCGCGCCGCGTCCGCGAGGCCGACGTGCGCATGGCGGGGGAAGCTCCTTCGGGCGCTCCGCGCGCGCGTCTCGTCGCGCTTCGACCTCCACGCGTGGGAGCTTCTGGTCGCCGCGGCGTCGGGCGCGCTGCTGTCGCTCTGCTACCTCCGGCCTTTCGTGCCGGAGCTCGCGCTGGTCGCACCGGTGGGGATCCTCTTTGTTATGGCTAGGGCCCGGCCGGCCGGCGCCGCCGTCCTTGGAGCGCTCTTCACGATCACCTTCGCGGGACCGGCCCTCGCCTGGGTGGGCGCGGTGACCTGGTTCGGATGGGCCGGGGTAGTGCTCCTCTTCGCCCTCATTTGGCGGAGCGACGCCGTGCTGGCCGCGCTCGGCGGAGCCG
>SDBV01002241.1_pt1 | contig 28953 bp, 20 predicted proteins | sample 2277081 | NCBI WGS metagenome assembly SDBV01 (sample SAMN10402039, study PRJNA504765) | marine sediment metagenome | isolation source: marine sediment core GS10_PC15, 223 cmbsf | place: Arctic Ocean: Southern Knipovich Ridge | collected 2010
TTTTTTTGGCTGATCATTCGTCTCACGTTGTCTGGTTTCTCTTCTTGCAGCATCTCTTTGTAATCGAAATACGGATTCACCCCGGCATAGTCTTCTGAAAATGCCTTGGCGTTTTCCGGCTTGATATCGGCAACCGCAATCAGCTCGCAATCCTTTGCCGCCTTGAATCCTTCCGCATGAAAATACGCCATTCCAAAGCCGGTGGAGCCTTCGGTTCTTCTGGGACGGCCTGCGCCGATAATGGCTACATGTAGAGTTGTCATGGTTTTTAGATCCTTTCCCGAATTTTCTCAGCAATGTTCCTTGGCGTCGTTTGAAAACAAACCATCAATCGCCTATCCGATAAGACCCCACATCGATTGCAGGTTCTGCACAACTTTGCCGGACACCCGTTCATTCAGGAAAGATCTCACCTTCGACCGGGCGCGCCGAAAGCCACTGGCGCTTTTTTTGCTTCTTTCTTTGGCGCTTCGGGCTTTCGAGGAATCATTGCATGCGCCTTGTTGTTGAAGGTTGTGATCTCACCCTGAATCGTGTCGTCCGGGTCGATTATGACATAAATGTCGTGCTGCGCTTTGGTTGGCGCCCAATTGATGCCGACGGTGACATGACGCGGCGCCAGGTTCACAGGCGCTTCGATGTTCGGAATCAGCGATGTGCCAAGTAGTTTGCCGCCATCTTCCGGATCGCCATCATAGAAAGCGACTTTCACGTTCTTAACAGGCATGGAGCCGATATTGTGGACGCGTGCAAACAGCTGGTTTTCATCAACCACCTTGCGAATATCATCGGGGGCAATCGCCGGGTCAGGCGCCAAACGCGGCTGCTTCCCGCGTTCTGTTTGCTCAACCTCGACAAGATAGGTCGTTCTCGGTTCGACTGTGATTCGAATCGGCGTCCCGCGCTGCGGCCAGACGAATTCCCGCTTTTCTGTGACAGAATCCATCTTGTTGTCTTCATTGCGATCCGGACCGTATTGAAGAACGTAAGAGCCGTTCGGTTCCAGAGTCCACGGGACCATGCCGATCTCGCGCGTGTCGTCTGTTAGACTGTGATAGAGCAGCCGAAAGCCTTGCGGATCAGCGCCTAACACTGCGGCCGCGAAATGGCGTGTTGTGTTTTCGTAGGTGACCTCCGCTTCAAATCCGCGTCCGGTGAACTCCCCGCCGGAATAAACAATCAAAGGCCTCATCCAGCCGCCAAAATAAACGCGGTCAGTGGCCGAGGACTCGGTGGTCATTAAAGGCCAGCGCCAGACTAATGTCTCCAGCACATCTCTGCTCCACTGCACGATCTTATCTCGCGTCAGGCGGGTCTCTAGTTCTCCCTGGCGGCCCTCGATCATGCGCTTGACGCGGCGGTTGATTCGGCCGCTCTGGTCGGCCTTGTCGCGGGCAATGCCGATGAAGGTGCAATCGTAGCGGCGCTGGCCGGTGTCCCACTGCTGCTGAAGGGCGCTTATCGGTTGGCCCGTGGCCTGGTGGACCTCCAGCGCGCGGACTATGCGTCGCTCGTCGTTGGGGTGGATGCTGGCGGCGGCTTGTGGGTCCACGCGGGTGAGCTCGGCGTGGAGCTCGGCCAAGCCTATTTCGGCGGCGCGGGCCTTGAGGGCGGCGCGGATTTCCGGGTCGGCCGGCGGGCCTTCGAACAGGCCCTCCGACATCGCCTTGATGAACAAGCTCGTGCCGCCCACAGCCAGCGCGGGGCTGTCCGCGGCGGCGATGGAAGCTATGGCGGCGTCGGCGTGGGTGACGTATTGGGCGACGGAGAAGCCTTCCGACGGCTCGACGAGGTCGATGCAGTGGTGGGGCACTTCCGCTTGGGCGGCGGGGGATGGCTTGGCCGTGCCGATGTCCATGCGGCGGTATATCTTCATCGAGTCGACGACGACGATCTGTCCGCCGAGGCGGCGCGCGAGCGCCAGCCCGACGGCCGACTTGCCGCTGGCGGTACAACCGATGATGAAGAATAGCTTGGTCATGTCGGCATTGTCCGCCCGGGCGGGCGGGGAGGCAAGTTTACGGGCGGCTCAGAAGTCTTCGAGTTGTTCGCCGTCTGCTTCGTCGGTCGCCAGGCCGCCCATGCCGTGCTTGGCGGCGCGGCGGTACAGGGCCACGTACAGCGTCGGCACGACCACGAGCGTAAGTATCGTCGCCAGTGCGAGCCCGAAGATGACGGCGATAGCCATGCTCGCCCACCACTGGCTGGCTTCGGATCGCCACGCGATACGCATCACGTGGAAGTCGAAGCTGATGCCCGTCGCCATCGGGATCAGCCCGAAGATCGTCGTCGTCGCCGTCAGCAGCACCGGGCGGAGTCGCGTCGTGCCGGCTTCCATCGCCGCCGACAGCGCGTCCATGCCCTGCTTCTGGAGTCGGCGGGTGTAGTCCAACAGGACGATGGCGTTGTTGACCACGACGCCGGCCAGGCTGATAACGCCGATGCCCGTCATCAGTATGCCGAACGGCATCTGGAAAACGAGCAGCCCCGTCAGCACGCCGACGAGCGACAGGATGACCGTCGTCATGATAATCAGCGGCACGGACAGCGAGTCAAATTGCAGAACGAGTATGAACACGATCGCCAGCAGGGCAAACACGAACGCCTTGGTGAGGAACACCATCGCCTTTAGCTGTTCTTCGTCCTTGCCGGCGAAGGCGATCTCGTAGCCGTCTTGCAACTCGATGGTTCCGTCGGCTTGGGCGGCGGCGATGCGGGCCTTGACGTCGGTGAGCACGTCGTTGTCCAGCCGGCCCTCAGCGCGTGCGGTTAGCGTTATCACGCGGTGCAGGTTCACGCGGCGAATCGTGCCGAACCCGCCGGCGTAGTCGAACTTACCGAGCGTACTGAGGGGCACGCCCTGGCCGAATATGTTCGGCACGCGCAGGCGGAACAGATCCTCTATGTTCGTGCGGTCCTCGACCGGCAGGCGGATGGTGATGTCGTATTCGTCGTTGAACTGGCGGTACGTGCCGACCTTTCTGCCGAAGATCGCCGTCTGCAGATACGTGCCGATCAGGCGGGCGTTGGCTCCGACGGCCCGGGCCCGCCCGCGGAAGGGCGTGAAGGGCAGCTCGGGGCGGGAGGCCTCGTAATCGCTGCGCAGGTTGACCAGGCCCGGCACGTCGGCGATTAGCCCGGTGATTATCTCGCTGACACGATCAAGCTCCGCAAAGTCGCGCCCGATGATTCGGATGGCGACCGGCTCGCCGGTGGGCGGGCCTCCCTGTTCTTCCTCGACCTTGATCTCCGCGCCGGGGATGTCCTGAATAATCGTGCGGATCTCCGCCAGAACGTCCATCGACGGCCGTTTGCGCTCCGTGAAGTCGTAGAATACCAGCGTGATATTGCCCTGGTGAGGCCCGCCGGGCCCGCCGCCGTAGCTGCCCGAGCCGGCATCGCCGATGTTGGAGATGACGTATTCCAGGTCGGGCCTGTACTTCTCCAGCCGGCCCTCGATGAGCTTGGCGATGGCATCGGTGTGATATATGCTCGTGCCCTGGGGACAGCGGATATTGATCAGCGCGTTCTTCGGGTCGATTTTCGGGAAGAACTCCATGCCCAGGCCTGCCACAGCGTAGACCGCAATCACGGCCGCCAACGTAAGCACCGCGCCAGTTATGGTGATGAACCGGTGGGCAAGCGCGCCGCCCAGCAGCTTGCGGTAGCCGCGGATGAAGGCGTTGTGCCCGCCTTCTTTCTTTTTTCGGGAAGACTTAAGCCGCCTACCCCCGCCAACAACCGAGCATACCACCGGGCTGATTATCATCGCCACGAACAACGACGAGCCTAGCGTGACAATCAGCGTGATGGGTAGATACTTCATGAACTCGCCGACCAGCCCGGGCCAGAATATCATCGGGCTGAAGGCTGCGATTGTCGTGGCGGTCGATGCGATCACAGGCCAGGCCACTTCAGATGCGCCTTGCATGGCCGCGGGAATTCTCTTCATACCCGCCTGCATGTGGCGGTATATGTTTTCCACGATCACGATGGCGTTATCCACCAGCATGCCCAGTGCGAGCGTGAGGCTGAACAGCACCACCATGTTGAGCGTCACGCCGAGCAGATGGAGAATCGCGAAGCTCATCAGCATGCTCAGCGGAATCGCCAGTGCGACGATCATGCTCGTTCGCACGCCCATGAACATCGCCAGCACGACCCCCACCAGAATCAGGCCCGTGACGATGTTGTTCTCCAGATCCCCCACCATCTGGCGAATGTTGGTGGACTCGTCCATGGTCAGGTTGAACTGGACACCCTTGGGCGACAGGAGGCGGGCCTTGGCGAGGATGGCATTCACCTGGCCGGCTATCGTCAGGACGTTCGCACCGATGCGCTTCTGCACGGTGACGGTGATGCTTCGCTGTCCGTCCAGGCGGGAGATGCTCGTCTCGTCTTTGAATGTGTCGGTGACTGTTCCGATGTCCCGCAGGTATATAGTCCGGCCTTCCCGCGAGACCAGGGGGAAGTAGTCCACGTCCCCCGGCTCGGTGAACTCGGCGGGCACGCGGACGTTGAACTTGGTCCGGCCGCTCTCCAGCCCGCCGGCGGAAGTGTTGACGTTCTCGCCGGGGATCAGGTCGATGATCTCCTGGGTCGTCAGGCCGAACAGAGCTACGCGGTCGGGGTCTATTTCCAGGCGAATCTCCCGCTCGGGGGCGCCCAGCACGTCGCTGTTGAGCACGCCGGGGATGGCTTCGATGGCTTCTTCGAGCTTGTCGGCGATGTATTTCAGGCGGACCGGTGAGATGTCGCCGGAGATACCGATCATCATAATCGGGAACTCCGAGAAGCTCACTTCCGTTATCACCGGCTCGTCGGCGTCTTCGGGGAAGTCGTCCCCTTTGGCCAGGTCCACCTTGTCCCGCACGAGTTGCAGGGCGCTGTCGATGTCCACGCTCGGCAGGAACTCGGTGGTGATCATCGACACGCCTTCGGCGCTGACGGAGGATATTTCCTTTAGGCCCTTTAGGCCCGTGAGTTTGTTCTCGATCTTGATCGTGACGAGCGACTCGACGTCCTCGGGGATTCTGCCTTCGAAGGTCGTGGTGATCTGCACGATCGGCTGTTTGATGTCCGGGGCGCTCTCGCGGGGCAGGCCGATGTAACTCATCACGCCGGCCAGGATGATCACGACGATCAGCACCCCAACTGTGGTGCGCTTCTTGATTGCAAGATTGGAAAGTATCACTACGGTTGCTCTTCAGTTGGCGTGTCCGAGGGGTCGGCAGGATCAGTTTGGGCGGCCTGGGCGGTGAGTTGCTTTACGGAGGGCACTATCCGCACGACCTGGCCGGGGCCTACATATTGCTGGCCTTCGACGATGAGCATGTCGCGGGCGGCCAGGCCGGTGAGGATCTGCACGTCGCTGCCGCGGAAGATGCCGAGCGTTACCTCCCGCCGCTCGGCGAAATGCTTTACCTCGGCGAATATCTGGTCGGGCTGGATGTTGTCGGGATAGTCGCGGTGAGCTTCGACCGGGCCGATGTCCACTTCCGTTTCCGATTGGCCGGGCAGGTCAAAGGCGATGACAGTGCCGGGCTCCCATGGCGCAAATGGGGTCGGGGCCGTCTCTCCGGACCTTTCAGCACCAAAACGCAGGATTACCGTACTTGGGGGCCCCTCGAACCGCACGTGCAGGCGGACAGTATCCTGCCCGTCGGCCCGTTGGATCTTTGTAACCTTGCCGCGAGGATAATGGTGCTCGGTCATCGCCTGAGCTGGCTCGTCTGGCTCGCCGCTGTCAGACCCGTAGATCGTGGCCGTGCCACCGCCCATCTTGATCGTCATGCGTCGCCAGTCTACATCATCACCTTCTTCGAGGGACCCGATGGCACTGGCGGGCACGTCGAACGCCAGCTCTACGGCGGGCGACACGACATAGACGACCTGGTCGTGCTGGCGGCGGATTACGGCGTCCAGCGGGATCATTATGGCGTCGTTGATAATCTGGCGGGTTAGCACGACGTCGACCATTTTGCCGGTCAGCAGTCGCCCGTCGGCGTTGTCGATTGTGACCTCGACGCGAGTGGTGAACGTGCCGGGGTCGGCGAGCTTGCTCATGTAAGTTATCTCGCCTTGGAACTTCTCTTGCCGCCCTCGCACGCGAGCAGTTACGTGCGCCTCGTCGCCTACCGATAGGTAAGACACGTCAAGCTCAGGAACGGAGACGACGACCTTGACGCTGTCCACGTCGACAATCTCGGCGATCAGATCGCCAGGCTGGAGGTACTCGCCGAGCTCGACCGGCAGGCTGTTGAGCACGCCGCTGATAGGGGCGTAGATGACGGTGCGGTCCAGTTGAGCTTGGGCGGAATCCATGCGGGCCTTGGCCATGAGGTACTGCGCGTTGGCGCGGTCCCATTCTTGTTGGCTGGCGGCTCCGCGGTCGACCATCTCCTTGAGTTGGTCGGCCTCCAGCTTGGTGAAATCGGTGTCGGCGAGGCAGAGGTCGAGCGTGGCTTGCAGCAGGTCAGTGTTCAGGCGGACGATCAGCGATTTTTCGCCGCCGTTGCCGATGACGGTTTGGCCTTCCGTTACGGCGAGTTTTTCGATACGCCCAGCGACCTCCGCGACGACCCTGACGGTGCGGCTGGGCTCGGTGTAGCTGAGGACCTTGAAGGTGTCGGCCAGGGCTGGGATCGGCTGGATGACCTGGACGGCTACGTTGCGTGGCTTGGGCTTGGCGGCGGGGGTGGCCTTCTTGCAGCCGGTGAGTGCGAGCAGGCTGGCCAGCACGGCCAGTGCGATCAGCATCGTCGCCGCCGCCTGTCGCGCGGGTGCCTGGCTGGCGGGCCGGCTGTTATGAGTGTCGCCGTGTTGGGTCATTGTCCTGCCTCCTGGCCGATGCCCAGGGCGTTTCGGAAGCCCCGTTTCAGCCTGGCGATGAAATCGTCATCGATGGTCAGGCCCACGCCGAGAATGCCCTGCAGCACGAGCCCGTCCATGGACGCCATTATAGTGGTGGCGGCGATTTGCGGATCGAGGTCCGCCCGCAGCTCGCCGCTGGCGATGCCATCGGTGATGACGGTTGATATCCGCCCTCGCCATCGCACATAAAGGTTGTGGAATGCGGCAGTTAGCACGTCGTCCCCTTGCCTTGCCGCCCATAGCCAAAACTCCAGCACGAGCGCTCCTTCCGTGGTGTACTTGCCGAACTTCCCGTACCACTCGTCGAAGACCATGTCTATCTTGCCGGCCGTGGTCGTTGGCTCGGTCAGGTGGCTGGCCATCTCTTGCTCGTCCTGCGTGAAGGACTCTGTAAACACTTGCACGAACAGGTCTTGCTTGCTCTTGAAATAGTTGTAAACACTGCCTTTTGCGATGTTGGCTTGGGCGGCGACCTGGTCGATGGTCGCTCCGGCAAAGCCTCGCTCGTTGAAGACCTTGGCGGCGGCTGCGATTATCTGAGCGCGTCGGTCTGGCTTGTCGCTATCTTTTGGCATGTCGGCCTCGTTGCGGGTGCTTTCCCAGCGGGAGTCGTGATGTTCGAACAAGTATATCGGCAAATCGTGACTGACTGGTCAGTCAATTCCCAGATAAGTATATGCGTCCACCGGTCGGTGTGCAAGTGGCAGGAAATGGGTTTGTCGGGAAATTTTGGGAAATGTCGGCAGCGGGCCGACCGGGCGTGGTGGGCCGGGTGGCTGGCGGCGATTAGGTGCTTCGGGCGGGGAGCTGTGGCAAGCTACGGCAAGCGTGACGGCGGGTCGCGCGACGAAGAATTTCTGCCTTTGCGCCGATTGGGGCCGAGGGAGAATGTTCCATCATGCGGCGTTAGTCTAGGCGGCCTCGGCTGGGAGGATGAGCTTGTTGGGATGGGCGTGAATCCATTCGATCGTCGCTACCGCGATGTCCGGATCGAACTGTGTTCCCAGGCCGTTGTGGAATTCGGCCAGGACCTTCTCCAGCGGGTAGCAATCCTTGTAGGAACGTCTCATGAGCATGGCGTCTAGAGAGTCGGCTGCACAGATGATACGGGCGCCAAGGGGAATGTCCTCGCTGCTCAAGTTGTCCGGGTAGCCGGCGCCGTCCCATCGCTCGTGGTGATGGCGGACAAGCTTTGCCTCCCCGGCGAACATTGAGATGTGTTCGAGTATCTCCGAGCCCAGGCCTGGGTGTCGGCATATCTGTGCGAACTCCAGGCTATCCAGCGGGCCTGGCTTGGTCAGAATGCTGTCTGGTATGCCGATCTTGCCGATGTCGTGCAGTAGCGAGGCGACTCGTATGGAGTCCAGCAGTACACTGTCTATACCCAGAAACTCTGCGAAGCTGACGGCGTAGTGGCGGACCTGCTCGCTATGGCGGCGTGTGTAGTCGTCCTTGGCTTCGACGGCATGCACTAGCGCACGGATGCTCTCCAACGAGGCTTGGTGGATTTGCGCTTCCATCTGCATTGCCTTGGCGGCGCGAATCGGCAAGTAGAACTCCTCCCCGCCGATCTGCATTGCCCGGTCGATAGTCTCGACAAGCTGTCTTATGTCGAACGGCTTTTGCAGATAATCGTAAGCGCCCAGAGACAGCGCATCGGCGATGGTGCGCGTATCGCCATAGCCTGTCATGAGAATCACCTTGCAGCCGGGCGAGCTTTGGCGCACGTGCATCAGCAGGTCGAACCCGCTTAGATCGGGCATGACTACATCGCAGATCAGGATCTGGCAGGGATGGCCTGTGAGGTACTCGCGAGCTTGGTTGGGATCCTGAAATGTCCGAGACACAATGCCATTGGCCGACAGGCCAGCCGTGATGACTTTGCAGACAGCTAGATCGTCGTCTACTACGATGACACTTGTTTTGGCAAGGTCCGGCATCTCGCCCTCTTTCCCGTTGTTCACCTTATAAGAGCCCTTTATCCAGCAGCGGCGCTCTTCCGCAATTGACGTATCGGCGAGAAGATACGTGCAGTTTAGTTCCGCTGGGAAAACTCCCACCCACAAGGACCGAGCCGGGGCGCCAAGACAAGCCCAAGGCCACCTAATTACCCGCAATATAAGCCGTTATAAGGGGATATTGCCCCAGTTTCTGCCATCAACGCTTCTTGGCGAACAATTTTGCGGGTCGGCGAAAAAAAATCACCCAACAGCCTTGGCAGTCTCCGTGGCGTCACCACGAGGCGGTGCGTTCCGGCAGGGGGTCCATCGTAAAGGCAATGCGGTCGCATAGGCGCTTGAGCATGGCCATCTTGACCTCCACGTGGGCGGCGCTGTCCCACAGGTTGTTCGTCTCGGTGGGGTCGGCCTGCAGGTCGTACAGTTCGCCGCAGTCCAGGCCATGGACGGCCGCCAGCTTGTGCGTCCGCGTGCGGACCATCGTGGTGTAGGCCTTGGGGTCGCGGTGGCGCACGACGCAGTTGTAGCTCTCGCAGTAGATGTCGTCGCGGTGATGGGCAGGATCGGCCTGGCCCGTCAGCAGAGGCCAAAGCGACCTGCCTTGCATCCCCGGATGCGCCTCCAGCCCAGCCGCGGCCATCAGCGTGGGGGCGATGTCCACCAACTCGACCATCGCTTCGGAACGCACGCCGGCAGTGATCTTCGACGGCATGGAGAATATCAGTGGCACGCGGACGGCCGGGTCGTAGAAATACGGGCCTTTCAGATATATCCCGTGGTCGCCCAGCATCTCGCCGTGGTCGGACGAGTAGATGATGATCGTGTTTTCAAGTTGCCCCGTCCGCCGCAACGAGTCGATCATTCGTCCCACCTGGTCGTCGATCAGGTCGCACATCGCCCAGTAGGCTGCGCGGATCAGCTTGTGGGTCCGCTCGTTGATGCCGTCGCGGCCGAAGGCGTCGGGGGAGCAGTATGCACCGTGGCTGTCGCGCTGCTGGAACGGCGGCTTGTTGTCCAGTTCGCCTGGCGTGTAGTTCGGCAGGGGGATGTCGCCCAGTTTGTCCAGGTAGCGCTGCAGGTATTCCGCCGGCGGGTTGAAGGGGTGGTGGGGGTCGAAGAAGTTCACGCTGAACAGCCATGGGTTGTCGCGCCCAGCCGACGCCTCGATGAAGTTGATGGCCTTTTCGGCGCACCACGTCGTCTGGTGATGCTCAGCCGGCACGGACGTTTCGACATACTCTTCGCCCTCGAACTTCTGCTGGATGTAGGTGACGCCTTTTTCCCGCAGCCAATGGAAGTACTCGTTGGTCGGCCATTCCTGCCCGGGGTGGTGCGACCAATGAAACTCATCGTACCCGTCGTCGATGCGCGGCTCGGTGCCCGCGCACACTTCCGGGAAGCAGGCTGATATGTGCAGCTTGCCCGACAGCCCGCACACGTAGCCCACGTCGCGCAGCAGCTTGGTGACCAACTGTTCGTCGGGCGGTATGGCTTGCCCGTTCTGCCGGGCGCGGCAGGTGCGCGGATACCTGCCTGTCAGGAAGCTTGACCGACTCGGCGTGCAGACGGGGTTCTGACAGTAGGCTTGCTCGAACATCACCCCGCCGGCTGCCAGGGCATCGATATTAGGCGTCTGGACGAACGAGTTGCCGGAACAGCCGAGCGTGTCGAACCGCTGCTGGTCGCTGCATATCCACAGAACGTTGGGTCGAGTCATGACGAGTGTCTCCTTCGCGATGCGAAAAGCATAACTAAATCCACGAGCGGTAACAAAGCTCCTGCGATGAAAAAGATTTCGTGCGATAGGAGAAAATCCACCCGCGTGGATCAGACGCTCCCCGCGCGCGATGGAAAAAGCCCACGGACAGCTGTCCGTGGGCATTGGCGCCGGTTCCGTGGGCGTTGGCGCCGGATTATCGACCCGCGCTTGACAGTTCCGCGTTGGTACATACTCTTGATCGCTGGAGAACCGCCATGCGAATACTTCACATAGATATCGACACGACGCGCGCCGACCACCTCGGTTGCTACGGGTACCACCGCGACACTTCCCCGAACATCGATCGTGTGGCGGCAAGCGCCATGCGCTTCGAGCACTGCTACGTGCCGGACGCGCCATGCCTGCCTTCACGTGCGGCGCTTTTCATGGGGCGGTTTGGCATTCACACCGGCGTTGTCAACCACGGCGGGATGAACGCCGACCCATACCCGGAAGGCCCCGGCAGGGAGTTTCTCACCGATCCGAAGTACGCCCACTTCCCGGCTGTGATGAGGCAAATGGGCATGCGAACGGTGAGCTTCAGCCCGTTCGCCGAGCGACACAGCGCGTGGTGGTTCTACGCAGGCTTCTGCGAGACCCACGACACCGGCAAGTGCGGCGGGGAGATCGCCGACGACGTCGTGCCGGGCGCGTTGGACTGGCTGGCCGACCACGGCGGCGATGACAACTGGTACCTGCACGTGAACACCTGGGACCCCCATACGCCGTATCGCACGCCCGTCGAGCACGGCGAGCCCTTCGCCGATGACCCGCCGCCCGCGTGGATGACCGACGAAATAATCGCACGCCACCGAGCCAGCTACGGGCCTAACAGTGCGTCGGAGGTGCGGAACTACTCCGACCTCACCGACAGCCCATACCCGCGAGAGCCAAGGCAGATGCTCACTGTGGCCGACTTCAAGCAGTGGATCGACGCCTACGACACCGGCATACATTACGCCGACATGTGGGCGGGTAAGCTGCTGGCGAAGTTGGACGAGCTCGGCATCGCTGACGACACGGCCATACTCATCAGCTCCGACCACGGCGAGAACCAGGGCGAGCTGAACATCTACGGCGACCACCACACCGCCGACAGCATAACCTCGCGCGTGCCGTGCATTCTCAAATGGCCTGGCTTGCCTTTCGGCGTTGCCGATGGCCTGTGCTACCAGGGCGACGTTGCGGCGACGATTCTGCAATTGCTCGGCGCGGAAGTTCCCGCCGGTTGGGATTGGCGCGGCTCAGCCGAGGCAGTGCGCGCGGGCGAAAGCTGCGGGCGAGACTACCTCGTGATCAGCCAGATGGCGTGGAGCTGTCAGCGGTCCGTCCGTTGGGACAAATGGCTGATGATGCGAACGTACGATACGGGCCTAAAGGCGTTCCCGGCGGTCATGCTTTTCGACATCGTCGCCGACCCACACTTGCAGGCGAACGTCGCGACCGATCAGCCGGACATCGTCAGCAAGATGCAAGCCATGTTCGCCGAATGGCAGGCGGACATGGCCGCCACCGCCGACCGAGGCCCAGACCCCCTCGCCCAGGTCATCGCCGAAGGAGGCCCGTACCACACGCGCACCGCCGTGGAAATGTACGCCGACCGCCTGCGCCAAACCGGCCGAGGCCATCACGCAGACTTCCTGCTGGTCAACCGAGGCACGCCGATAGATGAGGCCTAGCGGCAATGTCTAATGGGCGGCGAATGATGAATGCTAAATTTCAAATGCTAAATGAAAGGCAATAAGTGATGCCTCTTCAGCATTCGTGCCATTAGTGTAATTCGTGGACCACGCCGCTTCTTCTCCGTTTCTTCAATCCGCGTAATCTGTGTAATCCGTGGACTCACTTCCTCTTGCCAAATCGCCCCCATCTTGCGATGCTGTTGCCCTTGAAGTTACTTGGTTACGCCCCAGTCAGCCCAGCCGTCGGCGAGGCTGACATGAAAGGACCGCAACGATGACCGCTAGCGATTTTCCCTGTGATTTTCCCGGGATTAACTGGATGGACGAAGCTGAGGAGCAGGCTGTGCTCGATGTCGTGCGTAAGCGGGCAGTCTTCCGCTACTACGGCCCGGCTGAGCCCACGCACGCACTCGCCCTGGAAGCCCGCGCCCGCGACACGCTCGACAAGAAGTTCGCACTGGCGACCAACAGCGGCACGGGCGCGCTTATCACGGCGATGCTCGCGATGGGCGTAGGCCCGGGCGATGAAGTCATCGTGCCGTCGTTCTTCTGGGTGGCCACCGTCGGGGCGGCGGTGCACTGCAACGCCATTCCCGTCGTCTGCGAAGTCGACGAAAGCTTCACCATGGCCCCAGACGACCTGGCCCGCAAAATAACGCCGCGGACAAAGCTGATCGTCGTCGTCCACATGGCCGGCGTGCCATGCGACATGGACCGGATCATGGCCATCGCCGACGATCATAACATCGACGTGCTGGAAGATTGCGCCCAGTGCAACGGCGGTTCGTTCAATGGCAAGCCCGTCGGCACGTTCGGCCGGGCTGGCATGTTCAGCTTCCAGATCAACAAGAACGCCACCAGCGGCGAGGGCGGTTTGCTCGTCACCGACGATGAAGAGCTTTACTGGCGGATGAACGCAGCACACGACCTCGGCGTGCCGTGGGTCGGGGCCGAGCCGGGCAGCGAGCCAAGCCTGTGGGGCGCGGGCAGACGCATTAGCGAACTGTGCGCCGCCGTTGCCAATGTGCAACTCGGCAAGACCCCCGCCATCGTCGAACACATGTGTGGCTCGAACCACCGCATCCAGGCCGCTCTGGCCGACCTGCCGAACGTGACCTTCCGCAAGCTCAACGACCCCGCCGGCGACACGGGCCCGTTCATCGTGGCGATTCTGCCGGATGAAGCCGCCGCCCTGGCCGCTGCCGACAAGCTGCACGCCGCCGGCGTGGAAGGCGCGTGGCGCATAGCAGACTATGGCCTGCACATTTACTACAACGTTCCGCAACTGACGGCCAAGACGCCCCTCTCCCCGGCGGGCAACCCTTGGTCGCTGGCCGAAAACGCCGACAGCGTTTACGACTACAACAAAGGCGCCTGCCCAGTCAGCGACGACCTGTTCGGCCGATCGCTGCTGATCTCCGTGCCCTCCAGGCTGACGGTCGCCCAGGAAGAGCAATGTGTCACCGTTCTCCGAAAGGCGCTGTCGTAAGACGGCGAGCAAATAAATGACAAGCAAAGAAAGACTCCTCGCAGCCTTCCGAGGTGAGCCCGCCGACCATGTGCCGATGACGGCGTGGTGTTTCGGCCTGCCTGCCCCCGACCACCTCAAGTGGCAGACCAACGGGCAGGACGTGGACTACTGGTTCTCTAAACGCCTGGAACACCTGCACACGCTGCCGCACCCGTGGGAGCTGGAAGACGAGTTCAAGCGCGTCGAGGCCTGGCTGTCGCTGGGCATTGACGATCTGCTGGAAGTGTCCGTCCCGTGGAGCATGGACCCGGCTGTGACGTTCAGCGATGAGGTCATCCTCCCAGGCGGCCACGGCGGGAACGCGGATTATCCGGTAATGGTCCGCAACTACCAAACGCCCGCGGGCCCCTTGCGACACGCCGTCAAGAAGACCGACCCCGAGCCGCCCGGCTGGCCGATGCAGCCGAACTGCGTGCCGCTGATCGAGGACTACAACATCCCCCGCGCCGTCGAGCACGCCGTGGCCACCCCAGCCGACGTGCCGGCTTTGAGTTACCTGTTCGCACCGCCTGGTGACGCCGAAAAGCAGTGGTTCGCCGACCGAGTCGCCGCGATGAAGCCGTTCGCCGATGAAAAGGGCGTGTTCACGCAGGCATGGAGCGGGTTCGGCATGGACGCGGCTGTGTGGTTCTGCGGCACGGAAGGGGCGATCATGATGGCCCTGGAAGAACCCGATGCCTTCGGTGAGCTGATGGACATCATCGGGCAAACGGACCTCGCCCGCACGCAACTGGCGGCGGCTACCGATGGCGTGGACATGGTCTGCCAGCGAGGCTGGTATTCCTCGACGGACTTCTGGTCGCCGACGCTGTTCGACAAGTTCATCTACCCGCACATTGAAAAACTCGCCGCCGCCGCCCACGATTGCGGCAAGCTGTTCTGCTACGTAATGACAACGGGCGTCGAAAAACTAGGCCCGCGCCTCGCCGACGCCGGCGTGGACGTGCTGTACTTCCTGGACCCGGTGCAGGACGGCGTGCCGCTGGAAGTCGCCCGCAAACTGGCTGAGCGGATGACGCTCGTCGGCGGGACGAACGCACTGACGCTCTCGGGCGACGAGCAGACGATACGCGACGAGGTACGTAGCGCGATAGAAGTGCTGGGCCCGACCAACCGGTTCATACTGCATCCGGTGGATGCTGTGTTCCCCGATACGCCGTGGAGCGGCATCGAATGCATGATCGCCGCGTGGAAAGAGGCGACCGGGCAGGCGTGATGCAGCATTGGTCGGCCTGCAACGCCGAAAGGCAAGCCGGGGCGGGACGTAGAGAAAGGCATATCGATGGCAGATAAATGTAAGGCTTTGGTGCCACGCGTTGGCGTTGGGGCGCTTTCCAGTCCGTTGGAGATTGGGGCGGATCGTGCGCCGCAAGCGTGCGATGATCTGGCGGCTGTGCTTGTCGCCGCTGGGTGTGAGGTCGTGCAGCTTGGGGCGATCGGCGATCCGGATCAGGCTGTGGCGGCTGGGCGGAAGCTGGCGGAGAACCACGTGGACGCTGTCGCGTTTGCGTCGGTGTGTTGGTATGAGGATTACCTGGCGCTGGACTTGCTGGCCCATTGCGACGTGCCGGTGCTGTTGTGGTCGCTGCCGGGCATGGAGACGGGGGCGCTGTGCGGGAGTCAGCAGCTTACGTGTTTTCTCAAGCAGATAGATCATCCATACGCGTGCGTGTTTGGGCCCATCGAGGCGGGCGACGGGGCTGGGCGTGCGATGGCGTTCCTGCGGGCGGCGGCGCTGAGGTTGCAGTTGCGGCGGGCGCGTGTGGGCATTGCGGGGCATCGCGTAGCGGGTATGACGGAAGTGGCTGCAAGCGAGTTCGCGCTTAAGAAGGCCGTGGGGCCTCGCGTCGTGCCGCTGGATTTGCCGCAACTGCTCGCCCGCGCGGGTGAGATCGACGATGAGCCGGCCAAGCAAGCCTGGGCGGATGTCACCGGCCGGGCCGGCGCGTGCAAAGTGGACGACGCGACCGGGCTCGACTCGATGAAAGTTTACCTGACGATCAAGGAACTCGTCGACGCCAACGGCCTGGCTGCCCTCACCATCGGCTGCTACCCGCACCTGATGGGGCGAGTGTGTCTCGCCGCTTCGCTGCTGGCCGATGAGGGCGTGCCGCTGGGCTGTGAGGGCGACGTCAACGGCGCGATAGCGCAGCTAATGCTCACTCGCCTGACAGGTCAGCCCACGCACAATACCGACTGGCTCGAGCCGCTCGAAGACGGAACGGTGGTGCTCACACACTGCGGGTCGGGCTCGTTTTGCCTGGCGGAAAAGCCCGAGGACATCACGCTGACCGCCGTCCGCCTCATGGACCAGGGCGTATGCGCGACGTTCCCCGCCAAGCCAGGCCCGGTGACGCTTATCAACCTCATCCCGGCCGGGCATGGGTACCAGCTCGCCTTGCTGGAAGGCCGGGCCATGCCGACCGAGATGGTCTTCCCCGGCAACCCGCTGCGCGTGCGATTCAACGAGCCTACCGAAGACGTAATCGACTGGATCCACGCCGAGGGTATCGGCCATCACTGGATGGCGGGCTACGGGCTGGTCGCGGCGGAGGTGCGTCACTGGGCGGCTCTGGCCGGCGAGAGCTTGCGGCTGGTCGAGCTGTAACGTCGGGCCGGGCGCAAGTGTTGCACATCCTTGACAGTGGCGGCCGGCGGGTCTAGTATCGCCGACGGAATGATCCGGTAACCTAAGGTAAAGGGTTCCTTCGATGCGCACAAAATATCAGTCTATTGCTATGGTTGCTGCTGTCGTGGTGCTGGGGGTGTTGGTCTCGCAGATATTCGCAGCCCCGCCACAGTTGAGCGACCCGCCGACCAAAGATGAAATCGACGCCCGCATACAGCACTGGGCGGACCAGATAGCCACCGGCGAAACGGTGGAGGACGTTTTCAAGGCGGCCGAGAACATAATCTATGACCTGAGGCGCTACAGAGATCAGGAGAAGTACCCAGACGCGCAAAGCCAATTGGCCGGCGCCGCGGCCGCCGAGGTCAGTAGAGTGCTGGCTGCGATGTCCGATGATGACGAGCTGCGAGCCGTTCGAGAAATCAACGCCGCCAGAACGCTGGCCAGGGCGCAGCAACTCGCCGTTCGTTCTACACTGGACGAGCTGATCGCCCACCCCAACGCCGGCGTGCGGTACTATGGGTGGTTGGGCTATGCGGGCATTCGCACGCTGGTGATGCAGAGCCCTGGCATGCTGGACAAACTCGTTGCGAGCCTAACCCAGCAGGCTGCAGCGGAGACCTCCGGTGTGGCTGCTGAGGCCCTGTGCCGCGTGCTTGCCCTGCCGAAACGTCGGCCTGTCGAAATTGGTGACGATGCGGCCTACAAGGCTGTCGCTGATAGGTTTATGGCGGCCGCCCAGAGCAATTGGCTCGCGTGGGTCCGCCTGGCCAGCGAGGATGAGGCCTGGGCTGATGCTCTCACAGAGGGCGTGGGAGCTCTGTCGAATCTCTCCGTCGTACTGGCTCTTGGCGATGACGACGAGACCAAGGGGCAAGTGTTTCAGGACCTCGTCGACGCACTCAGCGCGGGGGCGGTGCTTTATCGAAGCGCCCTGGAGAGTATCGCCCGAGCCGACGAACTTGCCGCCCAGGCCGCCACGGCAGCCCAAGAAGGCAACAGCCAGAAGGCTGAGCAACTTGCCTTGGAGGGCACGCGCCTCAAGGCCCGCGCTACCAGAATGAAAGCCGCCGCCGCTGGTCTGCTGATGGCCTGCGAAGGGACGCTCAACGAGCTCACCGGAGAAAACTTTGACCATATCAAGCTCCCCATGGGCGGCAAACGACGCAAGCCCGTGGGCGGCCAGGTGATCGTGGTCGACATAGGCAGCCTCAGCATGCAGGCCGATGCCGTGCAACTGGGCGCGATCGCATGGGCCAAGCAACTGGGCATTAAGCTGTCGGATATCACCAGCCAGGACTAGCCGAGAGGCAAGTGGGCCCATTCGCTAGATCGGCCCAAATCGAAGGAGCCGCCGCAGCACATCGCACCGGCCGACATGAAGGGGTCCTACGTCATCTCGCTGATCGTCGTCGGGGCGATGGTGCTGTCACCCTACTTTCTGCTGCCACGTGAGTCCACCAGCTTCGGCCGAGTCACCATCGGCTACAACGCCGACGGCACGGCCATCGTCACCGAAGATCCCATCGTGCGGTTTGCCAGCTACGCATCGACCGTTCGGTCGATAGACCCCGCCACGTGCAACGATCCGACGTCGGCATGGGTGAGCGGGCACTTCTACGAGGGCCTGTACGCCTACCACTACCTCAAACGGCCGCTCGAGATTGTCCCCTTACTGGCCGCCGACCTGCCGGAAGTTTCCGCCGATGGTCTGACCTACACCATACGCATACGCCCCGGCGTGCGTTACGCCCGCAACGCATGCTTCGGCGTCGACTCGCGCGGCAGGCCCGCTACGCGGACGGTGACGGCCCATGATTTCGTTAACGCATTCAAACGCGTGGGCGATTACCACCTGGCCGCGTCTGACGTGGCGCGGGCTAACCTGGCGGGGCGGGTTGTGGGTTTCGACGAATACTCCACCGCTACCGAAGCGTTCGCCCCCACCGACGCCGCGCGCTACGACCTGCCGATGCGCGGCCTCCGCGCCATCGACGAGCTTACGCTGCAGATCAAACTAACCCAGTCGGACCCACATTTCCTGGACGCACTGACGCTGCACAACTACGCGCCTATGCCGCGAGAGGCCATTGACCGCCTCCACGCGGGCGAGGTCCGCCGGGCTGAGCAGGTCGTATCCACCGGGCCTTACATTCTGCGGACGTTCGAGCGCGAGAAGCGCATCGTGCTCGTGCGCAACCCAGACTTTCGGCTGATGGCGTACCCCGCCGAGGGCGCGCCCGGCGACGCCGAAGCGGGCCTGCTCGCCGATGCCGGTAAGCCCGTGCCGTTCATCGACGTGATCCAACTCGACTACGTCCGCGAGCGCTACGCCGGATGGATGCTGCTGCTGGGCGGCGAGATCGATTCGTCGACGATTCAGCCGGAGGTGTTCGCGTCGGTCGTCACGCCGGATAAGCAGCTCGCCGCCCGCTGGCAACGCCGAGGCCTGCGCCTCCGCACCTACCAAAGCCCGACGATATATTGGCTGGCGTTCAACATGTCCGACCCGCTGATGTCAGCCAGTCCTGCCCTGCGGCGGGCGGTCTGTCTGGCTATCGACGTTGAGACGTACGTCGATGTACTTTTCAACGGGCGGGGCAAGCGGGCGGTCAACTGCATACCCAGCGCGCTGCAGAGCCTGCACTCAGCCGGCTACGATGCGCACATCCAGGCGGGGGCTGGGCCGTACTATCGCTACGATCCTGCCGCCGCTCGCGAGTTGCTTGTCGCCGCCCGGCAGGAGCTCGCTGCCGCGGGCCTGCTGGTCGATGGGCAAATTCCGCCTTTGCGGATCGACCTGCCGGGCACGGATGCTCACTACGTCAAGATGGGGGATTTCTTTCACCAGCAGCTGGCCCAGGTCGGCCTGAGTGCGGAAGTTGCGCTTAACGACTGGGCTACGTTCCAGGGCAAGGTGCAGGCTGGGGCCACGCAAATCCGCGCCGGTGGCCTGCGCAGCCGCGACGGCCGGGCTGATAGTTTCCTGCGAGCGTTCTACTCCGCCGACGGCGCCGGCCAGCCCGGCTACAGCAACCGGAAGTTCGATAAATTGTACGAGCAGGCGCTCACCATGCCCGACGGGCCGGCCCGCACGCGCATCCAGGCCGACATGGTCAGCATCATCAGCGACGACTGCCCGGCGCTTATGCTCACCGAGCCCGAGGCGTACGTGCTAACCTACGACTGGTTGCACAACGTCAAGCCCCATCCGGTGGGCTACGGGTACGGCAAGTACATTCGCATAGATACCCAGCGGCGTCGGCAGCTCGGCGGGCGGGAGGACTGATCGGCTATGCTTGTGTTCGTCATGCGAAGGCTGGGTCAGGCTGCGGTCACCATCTTCGGTGTGCTGCTGCTGACGTTCGTGCTGTTCCGCGTGATAGCGGGGGATATCTCCGCCAACTACGTATCGCCGGACGCTCCGCCGGCCGCCCGCGAGCGGTTCTACAGGCGGCACGGGCTGGATCGACCGTTGCTGATCGACACGAGCAAGCCCATCGCGTCGGCGGCGTTCTGGGATTCGCAGTTCACGCGCCACGTCGTAAGTAGCGTCACCTTCCGAGCCACCAGCTACGCGACGGGTGAGTCCGTGGGCAGCATCATCGCCGCCAGGGCACCCTACTCGCTGGCGCTGACAATGCCGGCGGCGGCGATGGGCTGGCTGCTGGCGATCACCATCGCGCTGCTGGCGGCCCACTACCGCAACACGTGGGTGGACCGCGTCGGCGTGACGGCGAGTGTGGCGGGCATGTGCGTGCCGCTGCTGGCGTATATGATCGTCGGTCAGTGGCTCATGTTCCGCATCGCGCCGGGGTCAGCCTGGGGCGTGCGACACGTGAGTAATATCTACCTGCCGGTCGCCATCGCCGTCGTCGCCTCGCTGGGTAGAAACGTGCGGCTGTACCGCACGATCATTCTCGAAGAAGTCAACCGGGATTACGTCCTGGCCGCTCGCGCCAAGGGCGCATCGTCGTCGCGCGTGCTGCTTGGCCACGTGCTGCCCAACTGCATGCTGCCGATTCTCACGCAACTGGTGATGGCGATTCCGTTCCTGATAATGGGCAGCCTGCTGCTGGAGAGCTTCTTCGGCATACCGGGGCTCGGCGGGCAGTTGGTCGCGTCGATATCGCGCCGCGACGTGCCGATCGTGACGGCTCTGACATTCCTGACGGCTGTGCTTTACGTAACGGGCCTGCTGGTGACGGACATTCTTTACGCCGTGAGCGATCCGCGAGTGAGGCTGAGATGACCACGATGAGCCAAGCCCCGCAGACATCTCCCGCCGCTCCGCCGAGCGGGGGCCCGTGGCGGCGGGCCGGCGGGAAACTTAGGCGCTCGCCGGTGGCGATGGCGTGCGTGGGGGTGATTGTTCTATACGTCGCGGCGGCGCTGCTGGCCTGGTTGGCGCTGGCGCCGGGGTGGGCTACCAGCCAGAACTACGCCCGGGCGAGTCAGCCCCCGTCGGCCAGTGAGCCGCTCGGTACGGATGCGTTTGGACGATCCGTGCTGACAAAGACGCTGCTGGGCGCGAAGGTGTCGCTGACGGTGGGGCTGGTGACGAACGTCATCGCCATTCCGCTGGGCATGATCCTCGGCGCGCTGGCGGGCTACTACGGGCGATGGGTGGACGACGTGATAATGTGGCTGGTGGCTACGCTGGCGGCCGTGCCGGGCATCGTTCGCGTGATCGCGCTGAAGTTCGCCTTCGCCGACACGGTGCTCTTCGACGGCACGATATTCCGGCTGGACCTTGGCGGCATGGCGGGCGTGTGCGTGGCGCTGTCGCTGACGTTCTGGATAGGCACGTGCCGACTCGTGCGGGCCGAGACGATGAAAATTCGGCAGTTGGATTACGTGCTGGCCGCGCGGGCGGCGGGGCGGAGCGGGCCTGGCATACTGTTTGGTCACGTCCTGCCGAACGTGATGCACATCGGCGTGGTCAACTTTTCGTTGGGCTTCGTCGCGGCAGTGATGGCGGAGGTGGTGCTGAGCTATCTCGGTATCGGCGTGGTCGTCGGCGCGCCGAGCTGGGGGGCGATGATAAACGCCGCCCGCAGCGATCTGATCGTCGGGCGATGGTGGGAACTCACCGCGGCGGTCGGTGCGATGTTCGTGCTCGTGATGGCGCTCAGCCTGCTCGGCGACCGCCTGCGCGACGCGATGGACCCGAAGGTGGGCTGCCCATGAGCGCGGGTACGCCATTGTTGACTGTGCGAGATTTGCGGACGGTGTTCCGTGCGCCGGCTGGGGAAGTGTGCGCCGTTGACGGCGTGAGCTTCGACGTGCATGCGGGCGAGACGTTTGCGCTGGTAGGCGAGAGCGGCTGTGGCAAGACGGCGACGGCGCTATCCTTGCTGGGGCTCGTGCCGCCGCCGGGGCGAGTGGCCGGGGGGAGCGTGGAGCTGGCGGGCGAGGAGTTGCTGACGCTCGGCGAGCGACAGATGCGGAGAGTGCGCGGCGGGCGGATCGGCATGATATTCCAAGAGCCCGCCGCCGCGCTGAACCCCGTGCTGACGTGCGGCCGGCAGATCATCGAGGCCGTCCGCCTGCACTGCTCGGCGAGCACGCGGGAGGCGGCCTCCCTGGCGCATGAGCTGCTCGTGACAGTCGGCGTGGACTCGCCCGCCCGCCGGCTGAAGCAGTACCCCCACCAGCTTTCGGGCGGGCTGCGGCAGCGGGTGATGATCGCGATCGCCCTGGCGGGCAGGCCTGAGTTGTTGATCGCCGACGAACCGACGACCGCGCTGGACGCCGTGACGCAGCGGCGAATATTGCAGTTGCTGGGCGAGCTGCGGGACAGCGAGTCGCTGGGCGTGCTGCTGATAACGCACGACCTGGCGGTGGCGAGCGAGGCGGCCGACCGGGTGGGCGTGATGTATGCGGGGCGGCTCGTAGAAGTCGCCGATGCCGCGGCGCTACTGGCCGGGCCCGCTCATCCGTATGCGCGCGGGTTGCTTGGGTGTGTGGCGCGAGTCGGCGACGGCCGAGGGCGGTTCGACGCGATACCAGGCGCGCCGCCGGAGCTGGCCGATCTGCCGGCTGGGTGTCGATTCCACCCGCGCTGCCCGCTTGGCGACGGCGATGCGCGATGTCGCCATGAGCGCCCACCACTGCGGGAAGTAACGCCCGGCCATTGGTGCGCTTGCTGGCAGAGCCCGGGAGATGCGAGCTGCGAGGAGGGGCCAGATGACAACTGACGGCCAACATAACGCCGCCGACGGGGCGGCGCTGACCGTGCGTGACTTGCACGTGGCGTATGGGCGCGGCCGGCGATCTTCGCAAGTGGTGTGTGGCGTGAGCTTTACGGTCCGCCCGGGCCGGACGTTGGCGTTGGTGGGCGAGAGTGGCGCGGGCAAGACGACCGTTGCCCGGGCCATCATGCGGCTGCTGGGAGATGCCCACGTCAGCGGGCGGGTAACCTTCGGCGGGCGTGACGTGCTGGCCGGGGGGCGGGCGAGCATGCGGGATGTTCGCCGGCGGATGCAGATGATATTCCAGGACCCCGCCGGCTCGCTGGACCCGCGCATGACGGTGGGGCAAATCGTGGCTGAGCCACTGCTTGGTGAGCGGACGCGTCGCGGCGAGCGTCGCCGCCGGGCCGAGGCTGTGCTGGACCGCGTGGGTCTGCCCGCCAACTCAGCGGGGCGATACCCGCACGAGTTTTCCGGTGGGCAGAGGCAGCGCATCGCCATCGCCCGTGCGATTGTCGCCGAGCCGGAGTTGATCATATGCGACGAGCCGGTCAGCTCGCTGGACGTGTCTATCCTCGCACAGATACTCAACTTACTGACCGACCTGCAGGAGCAGCTGCACCTGAGCTATCTGTTTATCGCTCACGACCTGGCGGTGGTGGGCCGGTTCGCCGACGACGTGGCCGTGATGCAGCGGGGGCGGATCGTGGAGACCGGGCGGGTGTCGGATGTATTGCAGAGCGGCGGGGGGCATCCGTACACGCAAACGCTTATTGACTCGATTCTTACAGTCGGCGCGGGAGATGGCATGGAAGCGTAACCAATTGTGCATCCTCGGTTGGGAAAGAAGTAAGCCGCCCGAAGGTGGCTTATGGTGTCCGTTTGGCGAGTGCGTGCCTTGAGCTCTAGAGCGGGTCCTGCATGATCCCCGCCGACTGGCAAGGTCTTTCCAGGACTGCGAATACGTTACGCAAAACCGGTGTCCGCTCTAGCGGGGGCCGACGGGCGGACGCGGGCGAGGACGCGGAGGGCCCAGACTACGCTGCTGGCCGGGATGGAGACGGCGGGCAGTTCCTCGTTTATCGGCACGAGGTGCATGCCCGAGGCGTCACGGCGAAAGAGCTTGCACGTAACTCCAATCTGATTCACAAGTTGCACAACCGCTGCTCGTCCGTCGATTGCCGGGGCCGATGGGCTGAGGATTACCAGGTCGCCGTGGGCGATGTCCGGGGACATGGAGTTGCCGTCGATCCGCAGGGCGAATGCGTCCGGGTAGTCAGCCTTGATGGCGGGCGCCTGGACGTACTCCGGCACTTCCCCGGCTCCAACGCTTGTAAGTGTAATGATTTGCGCCTGCTGGATGGCTGTGCCATCGTGCAGCGTGGCTGGCTGGACGTGCCGACCGAGTTGCCCGGCGTGGCGGGCAATCATACTTGCCAGAGTTGTAACTCCTGTGGTGTCGTCGGTTACGGACCAGAACTGCGGCACGCCGGCGGCGGATCGGCCCAGTATGGGCACCCACTGTTGCCTGGCAGCTGTCCGGGTGGGTGATTCCGGCGAGACAGAGGGTAGGGGGTCTGGCGTAACTCCTGTAATACCCCGGTCTTGTAGGCCGATATTTGACATGTCCGTAGCGGGCAGCGCCGGGGTGTCTGGGATCGCGTGCGGGTCGTCGGCCAGGCTGCTCGCCGCGCCGGCCATCTGATCGGGACTCTCGAAATGTCCAACGCCTTGCCTGGCCTGTGGTTGCGATTGGCTAGCTTGCTGGTCGGCGGGGGCCTGGTCGTCCTGGGTGTTGGCGGGGAAGGTCTGGCGGACCTTGCCGAGCAGTTCGATAAAGGCCGCCAAGGGCTTGGCTGCATCCGGACGGTCGGCCATAAGTGCTGCTGCTCGCTGCACTATCGGATGATATGCAGACGGATGGCCCTCTGTGTCGGTTCGGCCCGTCAGCAGCCAGGTCAGGTCCACGCCAGCCACGTCAGCGATGCGGACCAACAGGTCTGCCGGGGGCACGCGGGCGGTTTCGTAGTAATCGTAGGTGCTCGCGGATATTCCTAAAGACTTAGCAAAGCTAGCCTTACCACGTGGACCGGCCACTTCCAGGCGGACCTGGGCTATCCGAGCGCAGATTTCTTCTTTGCTTGACGATTGCATAAAAATAGTTCGCAAATACGAATATTAGTCTTGCGAGCGCCCGTATATGCGAATACTATAGCACGCACAATAGCGACCCGGGCGAGATTATACGCTATCACGAGGGATTCGCAAGGGGAAATTCAGTTATGGCGAAGAAACGCATGACCGTGCCGAGCGTGGCCGACAGGCTTAAAGCCTTGTCAACGCTGATGCAATGGCAGCACCAGTTGGTGGCCTCGCTGATCGCGGACACCGAGAGCACGCCGCCTGCGCGCCGCCGCCGCCGCAAGAAGGCATCGGGCGGAGTCACGAGTCGGCCCCGTCGGCGGAAAACGTGACGATGATGCACCCCTCCGGTTTGCCGTAGCTTGCCGTAGCTCGTCAGGGCTTGCCGTAGCTCCCGAGAATTCGTGGGTACTTGCCAGCCCCGGCCCCAAACACTCGTCTGTGCCCGCTGTCTGCGGGTCAGTTCGCCGCGGCCGCCTTGCCGACCTGGCCCACTCGCCCAGCCTTGCCCACTCCGCCCACCTTGCCGCCGCAGCTCACTTTGCCATCATATCGTCGCCCGCGCCGAGCGCCGGTGTGCCGCCGATTATCAGGAAATCGCATGGCGAGATCGTGTCACGGACGCGCGGGCAGCGGGTGACGATCCTGCAGCGACAAGGACCATCGCCCATTGAGTGCGTGTGCTCAGTTGCGCAGCAGTGAAACTACTCCAGGCCTCCGCCGGTGCTACGACTTGCTCCGCCGCGAAATGGCCAGGCCCTACCGTGTCTTCCTGCGGAAGAGCGGCAGGCAAGCGCCTAGGCCCAGCAGGCCGATCGTCATCGGCTCGGGGATGGCGTCGACGCCCCCATTGGAGGCGCCGTAGTACGTGCCGAGCATCGTAAGGTCGCCAAGCTCGATTTCCATATCCAGGTAGCGGTTGGCATTGCCCTCAGCCCACTTGTCACCGACGCCGTAAAACGTGCCAAGCCTCGTCAGGTCGCCAAGCTCGACCCTTCCGTCGAGGTTGAAATCGCCATACTCCGTACCGAAAATGGTGGCGCCATCGTCGTCGACGGCTGAGGTCTGAACGAGGAAGTGGATGAGGTAGTCCAGGTCGGCCATGGTCACGTTGCCGTCAGCCAGGCCGTCGTCGCCGGGGCCCGTAACATCGTATAGAGAGTCATACGCCAACCCGCCGCGCAAGAAGTCAGCCAGGGCGTCGATGTCGGCGCCGTTGACGGCATGATCGCCGTCGAAATCGCCCAGCGGGTTCCATTCAACGGTCAGCATCGTGTAGCCGGTCAGGTCGCCTGTGGTCAGGTAGTCGAGCGTGTAATCCTCGGCGTATGTCGCCCCGGCGATATCGGCCCAACCATTGGCCGAATGATCCCAGTAGCGGATCGCATCCGTGCCGTCGATTAGGGACAGGAAGCTTGCCAGCGAGCTGTCAGCCTGGCCTAAAAGCGCCAGCATGCCGCCGGTGGACATGTTGATGAAACTGTCTCCGCCGCCGTCGAAATCGATGGCCAGATCGCCCTCGACACTGACCAGCCCGCCATTGGTGATACTCAGCAGGCCGGCCCCTTCGTTGCCGACGTGGAGGCTTCCCCCCCAGCCGTAGCCGGTAGTCGTCCACGTCGAGCCGGCCCCATCGACCGTGACCGCGCCGGTCGAGCCGGGGTGGCGGCCGATGTAGCTCTCTACGCTGCTGACGACCCCGCCGTCAGTAATGTCCAGCGTGGCATCACCTAGCCGGCCAATGAAGAAGCTGCCGTCATCCCACACCGGCCATGGGCCTGGTGCGTCGCCCCACCCGGTCGTCCATGTCGACCCAAGGCCATCGACGGTGACCGCGCCGGTCGAGCCGGCCTCGTAACCGATGAAGCCCAGCAACGAAACCGCGTCAACGCCGTTGGAGATACTCATCGAACCACTTCCGCTGAAGCCCGCGCCGAGCGCTCCCGTGCCATCAGCGTTCAGATTGATAGTGATGTTCTGCCCGGGCAGGGCGTTAAACGTGATCGTTTGGGCCAGGGAGGCGGGGCTATCGAATACCAGGTCGATATCGCTGACGATTCCGTGAGTGTCGATCGCGCCCGTGCCCGTTAGCTGCGTCGGCGCTGCGTAGAGGTCGCCGGTAGTAACGGTTCCGCCGTCAAGATGGATCTCACTCAGCGGGCCATGCGTCGTCCGGAGGTACCGTTCAATATCGACGGTGCCGCCGCCCGTGATGTTCAGCGTGCCCCTGCCGACGTCGAGGAGGCGGCTTTGCCACAGCGAGCCGGCGCCATCGATGGTGGCTATTCCCGTGGATTGATCGAGCATGCCAACGTAGCCCTCGAACGAGCTGAAGGCCTGGCCGCCGTTGGTGATATTCATATCGCCGCCGCCGTTCATGCCCACAACGAGGATGGTACTACTCCACGTCGAACCAGTTCCGTCGACGTTGAGCAGACCCGAGCCGCCCGGCCAGCCACCGACGTAACCGATGGCCAGAATATCGCCTACACTCACACTGCTCATCGTGCCGCCGTTGGTGATGTGCATCGTGCCCGTGCCCGAGCCGCCAACCACGAACTGGCCCGTGTTCTCCCACGACGAGCCCGCCCCGTCGATCGTCACCACGCCAGTGGAACCGGGGAGGATGGCAACGCGACTCATGGTGCTGCTGGAGTTGGTTGTCACCGTGGCACCGTTGGTGATAGCCAGGCTGGCGTCGCCCTCGCGACCAACGGTGATCCCCCGAGTTGCTGCCCACGTCGAGCCCGCGCCGTCGACGCTTGCATCGCCTGTCGAGCCAGGCTCGTCGGCCAGCGTTGCCCAGTTGCTGTAGGCTGTGTCGCCGGCGGTGATATCCAGCGTGCCGGCGGCGGTGTCGCCGACGTAGACGTAAGTGTCGCCCGTCCACGTGGCTGGGTCGACGGGGCTTACGTCGCCGGTGGTGCTGATGGCAGCCTGGCCAGCGCCTGCGCATAGGCCGATGGCCAGCATTACGATAGTGAGTTGCTTGATCATCATGAGTCTCCCTGAACCCTTAGCTCCCTAATGCCGTCTGACAAAGTTCTGCCACTCGCCGATGCTTGGCACGTGGCTTCCCTGGATATCCCGGACTTCCCAAAGCTGCCTCCTACAGAACAACCCGCCCATATGCTATCAGATGCTGCAGCAAGATCAAGCGGAAAGCCACCTAACCAGCCGCGCCAACAGGACTAGAAATCCCATCTGCCGTCCGCCGCCGCCGGGCCGGCCCAGATTTTCGCCGCCAGTTCGCCCGCCGCCGGAACGTATCTTAGGCTGCTCGTGGATGCAAAACGCATCGGAGGTCGAGATTTATGTCTACACGAGTGGCTGAGAGACGTAGAAGCAGACGAGTTCCCGCAGTGCACCCCGCGACCATCATGGATGAGGACGGCTGCGTCATCTCCAAGGGTCGCACCTCGGACACGTCCGAATGCGGCGTGTTTCTGATTGTCGACAACAACTGGGAGCCCGTGGTGGATTCCGAAGTGGTCCTTGAGCTGCGGATTCCCGGCACGCCTACGCCGCGCAAGCCGGACAAGCTCCGCACCGTCGCATATCACGCGAGAGTTGTCCGGACGAGTAACATCGGCAGCATGATAGGCGTCGGCCTGGAGTTGCTGACAAAGGTGAAGGCCCGCCGGCGGTAGCATCACTCTGTGCGCCGTCGCGGCCGGACGGCTGCCCATTCGGTGAGCATAAGGGCCAGCCCAGCTACCAGCAGCATCGGCCACAGCGATATCGCGCCGCGGCGGGCGAAGCGTTCGTCAAGGACCGCGCCTTGCCTCAGGGCTATCCGTCCGCCGGTGAGCTGGGCCAGTTCCCCCAGACCGCGCCAGTTCGGGCCGATCCGGCTGAACTCCTGCCGGTAGCCCGCCGCCAGGCCCCCTCGCCAGACAACCACGCCGTCAGCATCGGTCACCGAAAGCCATATCGCCTGCGCTGAGCCCGATCGCGGCGCCTGCTCGCCGGCGGGCAACTGCAGCTCGTATCGGCCTGGCGCGGTCTGCTGGAACGCGTAGGTCGTCGGTTGCCGCGAATCGCCAAGGACGCTCGCCGTCAATTGCAGATCGTTGATCCCCGCGCCGCCGTCGGCTGCGTGTATACGAACGACCACATCTTCGCCATCGCGGACCATTTCGCCGACGAACCGCCCATCGCCGGCCGGGCGGAGCGCCCACTGGG
>SDBV01002242.1_pt1 | contig 28942 bp, 19 predicted proteins | sample 2277081 | NCBI WGS metagenome assembly SDBV01 (sample SAMN10402039, study PRJNA504765) | marine sediment metagenome | isolation source: marine sediment core GS10_PC15, 223 cmbsf | place: Arctic Ocean: Southern Knipovich Ridge | collected 2010
CAAAACCTGTAAAATGTCATTCTGAACGGAGTGAAGAATCTTTTTATGTCATTGGTTATCAACATTATGAGATTTTTCGTTTCACTCAAAATGACAGCTAAAAGTTAGTTTTGCAAAGGTCTCTAACAAAATTTAAAATAAAAAACTAATTACTTTTTTAAATACGATTTGAGCCTATTTCAACAAGAGATGTCATCTCTCATCATAACCAAAGCACAAAGCACAAAGATAACTTTTTATACCTGAATAGTAACTTTTTTTCTAATTACAGGCAACCTAATTAATATTATTACGTCTATAAAATGAATTGTTTGCCAGATATGGATTTATCAAATAGGAGAAGTGTTGGAAAACTTATAAAAGCATGCGTCAACGGCGAAAGAAAAAGTCAGCAAATCCTATACCAATCTTTTTATGGTAAAATGTTAGGTATATGTACAAGATATGCTAATGATATTAATGAAGCTAAAGATATTTTACAAGATGGTTTTATTAAGGTTTTTATAAAATTAAATACCTTTGAAAATAAAGGCTCTTTAGAAGGTTGGATAAGAAGAATTGTTATTAACAATGCTATTGACCATGTTAGAAAGAAAAAAGACTTTCTGGTTAATTTCGATGATGAGGAAACAATATTTGAGAATGTTAAGAATGGGTATTATGATGAATTTGAACCTGAAAAGTATTCAGACTTAAAAGCTGAAAAGATAATAAAATTAGTTCAAAAATTATCACCGGCATATCGCATAGTTTTTAATATGTTTGTTATTGAAAATTATTCTCATAAGGAAATTGCTGAAAAATTGAACATTAGTGTCGGTTCTTCTAAATCTAATCTGGCTAAAGCAAAATTAAAATTAAAAGAATTAATAAAAAAATACATTGACTATGAAAAATAATATTATTAATTTTGAAGATTACATTCGTAATCAACTGACTAAATACGAATTGCCTTACAATCATAACGATTGGGTAAAGTTTGAAAAAGTCCTGTCAACTAACAAGACTGGGCTGAAAACTTCTAATAAATTCTCAAAATTCTTATTTGAGAATAAATTAAGGGCTATTTCCACAGCAGGTGTGATTATTCTCGCTGTTGTTTCTTATTTCTATTTTTCTAATATTAATACTGAACCTACTTCTAAAAACGAAATAGAGGCAGTTAATGAACAATCCACTGCTAAAAATGAAGTAAAAAGTGTAGAGAAAAATCATCAATCTCCACATACTGTTAATAATATAATGAAAAAACAAAATATTGGTGTTTCTTCTTCGTTGCCTGATAATAATATAAAAGAAAACGATAATAAACCTGACTTGCCTGCATCGTCGGAAGATAAGAATGAAATAAAATTTATTCAGGATAATAATCCAGATTCAGTAAAACAATTAACAGCAGAAACAAATCTGGCAGATAATCTTGCTGCTCCTAATTCTTCCTTTACCGTTGATATTAAGGAAGGCTGCAGTCCTTTAAAAGTTAATTTTATCCCCAATGAAAAAAGCGATAATATAGTTTATTTATGGGATTTTGGCGATGGAGAATTTTCTACTGAATTGTCGCCAGTTCATACTTACAATCAACCAGGAGTTTATAATGTTTCATTAACCGTTAAGTATTTTAAATCTGAGAAACCCGGCTCTAATGTGGTGAAAAACCTTATTATCGTTAAATCAACTCCTGTTACTGAATTCTCATGGAAACTCTCTGAAAATAATTATACTTTTAGTAATTTATCTCAAAATGCTGATAACTATAAATGGATTTTTGGTGATTCAAAATTTTCAACTGAAGAAAATCCACAACATACTTTTATGCTTAATGGCTCTTATACAGTCAAATTAATTTCTTCTAATTCCAATGGCTGTAGTGCTCCTCATAGTAAGGTGATAGATGTAATTATTGAGCATAAATATTTTGTTCCCAATGCTTTTACACCTGATAGTGATGGACAAAATGATACTTTTGGTCCAACTGGCAATGATTTAACAAATTATGAATTTCGTATGCTCATTTATGATAAGTATAGCAGAATAGTTTTTGAGTCAAATGATGTAAATAATCACTGGGATGGAAAAATTATAGGAACAAATAAGCTTGCTGAAAGCGGTATTTATGTCTGGAAAATAATTACTAAAGATAAATATGAAAATATTAATAAAAAAATGGGATATGTTTCGTTAATTAATAATTAATTAGTATTTTTATGAATTACTAAAATTAGCAAGTCTTAGAAATAATTTAATAAAGCCACAGATTAACACGGATTAACACGGATAAAATTAATTTAAAATATATATTAAAATCCGTGTTTTATTCGTGTTCACCCCGTTGGATATCGTTATTTTATAAATAATGTAGCAATTAATTATCAGATTATCCTACGGGGTTAATTAGTGGCAAAAAAATAAACTTGCTAAATTTTTAGTGCTGTCAGGTGTTTCCACCTGACAGTAAGGAAATAATATAATTTTTTTAAATATAATATGAACAAAATAATTAAATAATCAATCTAAACATTTAATAAAACAACTTATAAAAACAATTGATTTATCTAATCAACCAAAAGGTATTTATTTAATAAAATTGAAAGGTAGTAATATAATAAGAACCGAAAAGTTTGTGATATATTTAGATAAAGAGACCTTTACAAAACATTAAAAATAGAGACCAGTAATCAGCAACAATATAACAATTTAACAATTTATCATTATGAAAACACTATCAAACAAATTTCTGTTAATGCTAATTTTATTTAGCATAATTTTTTCTACTTCACCAATTCTTGCCCAGTTAACAAGCGAGAAAATAAGTGAACTGGAAAAACAAACGAACTTTAAAATTATCAGGTTTTCAGTTTATGGAATCAATACTCCGGCTGATGCTATGAAATTGAAAAGCTTATTAGAAGCAAAAAATGGTATCCTGTCGTGTGAAACAGATCTGAAAAATAATCAATGTACAATTTTTGCAGATTTTGTTATTCAAAAAAAGGATATTGTTGCCCTTACAGGACCAGCAGGTATTAAAACATCAAATTTTTCCGAAGAAATACACCTGAAAAAAATACCTGCAAAAAAAAATACAATGACTGAAAGGCAAGTATTTGAAAGACAACACCCCCAGGAAAAAGAAATATATGAAAATCGTCGTTCTCAAAATACTTATATGAATGAGAGCTCATTTCAGTTAAAGTGCGTTGAACGAACGATAAAACCCAATAATCAATCAAAAATGAATCCCGAAGAAAGATTAATACATATTGAAGAATTAAGAAAAATTGCTATTGAAAGAGGAACCTCTACTGATAAGTATGATAAAGCTATTAAAGAATTAAAAAAGAAATAGAATTTACCTAAATTTAGCAAGTAGAGAGACTAATCACGATTCGTCTCTACTTGCTATATTTATAAAACATTAAAACTATGAAAAAACTAATTGCATTTTTAATTATTACACAATTGTGTGTGTTTTCTTTTTATAATAAATCTTTTGCACAGTGTGGCGATTTTTGGGTCGCTCCTTGTATTGCAGGAGAAATTGAAATACACATCCATGTAGAAACCGATGCTTACGGCTATGAAACCAGTTGGGTAATTTATGATAATACATTAGGCGGTCCGGGCTGTGGAATAGACCCGTGGGGTACCGATTGTGGATTTGGGGCTAGTGGTTTAGCCGACAATACCACTTATGATTGGTATTTATGTGCTCAGGCAGGACATAATATAACTTTTTATATCGCTGATGATTATGGGGATGGGATGTCTATACCCAATACTACTTATTCAGTTGATATTTGTGGCGGCACTGTTGTTGCCTCTGGAGGAGGTAATTTTGGTTGTTATGATGTGACTACTTTTACACTACCTGCAGATTGTGGTGTTACGCCTGGCCCACCTAATCAATACTGTGTTGACGCTATTGACATGTGCGACCCCCAAACAATCACAGGAACTACCAATGGAGCATTAAACGAACCATTAATTGATCCTCCAATTAGCATCTGGTCATGTAATGCTGTTTATGATAATTATGTCTTTTATACCTTTACTACCGATGCCGTTGGTTCTACTGTTTCTATTAATATGACTTTTGACTGTGGAGGAAGTTATTTGCAAACCGGAATATTTGATGTTCCTCCCTTTCCCTGCCAGAATGCAGACCTGTGGTCAAATTCCTTGTTCTGTACCGAATCAACTTCAGCTTATACCATTACTGCTAGCGGTCTGCAGCCAAACACACTTTACTATATTATTGTTGACCAATGGCCAGGTAATCCTTGTGATTTTACTTTGCAGATTTCCGGCAACGGGCCCTGTTATGTATGCCCTTCTGCCCCGGGAACACCAGCCGACCAGGATTGTATTAATGCTATCCCAATATGCGAAGACTGGTATTGCCAGGAAAACTCTTATTCAGGACAAGGTGCGATTGATGATGAAATTGATTCAGGCCCTTCTTGTTTAGGTTCAGGAGAGAAAAATGATGCATGGTACACTTTAACAGTAGAGCAATCGGGAAATTTGAGTTTTACTATTTTTCCGAATGATGGTACAGATGATTACGACTGGGCAGTTTATAATTTGTCAGATGCAAATTGTTCAGACATTTTTACCGATGCTTCCCTTGAGGTTAGTTGTAATTATTCTGCAAATATTGGTTGTAATGGCTTGACAGGACCTAATGGAGAAACTGTTAATTGTGCCGGTCAAAACGAAGCAGTAATACCTGTATCAATAGGCGAAACTTATGTAATTAATGTCAGTAATTATTCAAGTACCCAATCAGGATATGTGTTAGATTTATCAGCTTCTACTGCAGTGATATTTGATAATGTTCCTCCTGTAATAAGTTCATTGGTAAGTTCCCCATCTTGTGGTTCTACATCAATTACCTTTCAGTTTTCTGAAAATGTTTTGTGCAGTTCTGTTCAAAATTGTGATTTTACACTTACCGGTCCCGCTGGTCCTTACATACTATCAGGTGTTACAGGAGCAGCTTGTTCCATTGGCGGAACTCAGGAAGATGTGTTTACTATTAATGTTTCACCTGCATTAACAGCAAGCGGGGCATATAACCTGAATTTAGTTGCCGGCTGTGGTTTTGTAGAAGACTTATGCGGCAATATTGCTCCTCCCGGTAGCTTACCATTTAATATTACAGGGATTAATGCAGCAATTACTTCCTTTACTAATGCAACATGCAATGGACTATGCAATGGCAGTGCCTCTGCATCAGGTTCTGGCGGAACAGCTCCATACACTTATACATGGAGCGGCGGTCTCGGAACAGGCGCTAATAAGACAAATATTTGTGCCGGAACATACTGGGTTACTGTTACCGATGCAAATGGTTGTTCTGCTGTAACTTTTGTAAATATAACTCAACCACTAATTCTTACAATAAACGCAACTTCAACTAACGAAAGCTGCAACGGTGCCTGCGATGGAACGGTTTCTGCTACTGCCGGAGGTGGAGTAGGGGGATATTCTTATTTGTGGAGTGGCGGACTTGGTGCCGGTGCAAATCATAATAACGTTTGTGACGGAACATACTGGGTTACAGTTACCGATGTTAATGGTTGTACAGCTACTGATAATACTACTGTTAGTCCTGGAGTAACTGTTACCGCAGGGTTTACTTACGATGGCAATCACTGTCCGGGAGAACCATATAATTTTACAAATACAGGTTCAAGCGGTGGTGGAGTAACTTACTGGTGGACTTTTGCAGGTGGCAATCCGGCAACTTCTACAGCTCAAAATCCTTCAGTAACCTTCGCTGCCAGTGGAACACACACTGTTACTCAAACTGTTACATTAGGTGCTTGTAGCGATGTAGCAACAATTGTAATTACTGTTTACGATGAGCCAAATGTAAATATTACACCAGGAAATGTAAATTGCAATGGTGCTTGTGATGGCACTGCTACTGCTAATGCTTCAGGTGGCTCTGGAACATATTCTTATTTTTGGAATAATAGTCAAACTACTAATCCTGCTGTTAATTTATGCCCGGGAGTTTATTCTCTTACCGTAACTGATACTTATGGCTGTACTGTTACAGATAATGTTGCAATTACAGAACCTGGTGCTATAACACTTAATCTTACAAGAACAGATGTATTGTGTAAAGGTGAATGTACCGGAACTGCAAATGTTACTGTATTAAGTGGCGGAACCTTTCCTTTTACTTATCAATGGGATAATGGCGCAGGAACAATCTCTAATCCTACAGGTCTTTGTGCTAATACTTATTCTGTTACTGTTACCGATGTCAACGGTTGCACAGCTACTGAAAGCATTGTTGTTGATGAACCGGCTACTTCTATCTCTTTAATTCCAAGTCATACCGATGCTACCTGTGGTTTGTCTAACGGTGATGCTTCTATAAGTGCTGTTGGTGGCACGTCACCTTATACTTATTTATGGTCAACAACCGGAACCTCCAGTTCAATATCAGCTATTCCTTCAGGTGCTTATACTGTTACTGTTACTGATGATAATGATTGTACAGAAACAGAAACTATTAATGTTAATGATATTGGCGGTCCAACAGCAAGCATTACATCATTTGATGATCCTTCGTGTGCACTTGCCTGTGATGGTGAGGCAACAGTTACTGTTTCAAGTGGAACCCCTGATTATACTTATACATGGTCATCCGGCTCACCAACTCCTGTTACAACACCCTCTGCTACTAATACAATATACAATCTTTGTGATGGAGTACATTCTGTAAATATAACTGATAATACAGATTGCTCTGTTTCTGCTTTTGTAACAATTACCGACCTACCTGTACTGATAGCATCAATTACTTTAAATAATCAACCAGCTTGTAATGGAGAATGTAATGGCTCTGCTACTGCATCAGCAACAGGTGGTACGGGCTCTTATACTTATGTTTGGAACGATGGTCCGCCTCAAACAAACGCAGCAACTTCAAATATACTTTGTGCAGGAATTTATACAGTAACTGTTTATGATGCAAACCTATGCACAGCAACAGCTACTGTAACTATCACCGACCCGCCTCCTGTAACAGCTAATATTACTGCAAGTGATAATGTATCCTGTAATGGGGTTTGTGATGGTTCTGCGACTGTTACACCTGGAGGTGGAACACCATCTTATACTTATTTATGGTGCGATGGGCAAACTAATTCTACTGCAACCGGTTTATGTGCAGGAATTTGTGGTGTTACTGTTACTGATGCAAACTTTTGTACTGCAACAACTTCTGTAACTATCACAGAACCACCTCTGTTAACAGCTTCAATTACAGCAAGTAATGATGTACTCTGTAATGGCGATTGCAATGGAGATGCAACTGTTGCAGGTAGTGGGGGAACCGGTGTAGGAACTTATACATATTTATGGGATGATGCTTCTTCACAAACTACAACTACTGCAAATAATTTATGTTCAGGAACGTCTAATGTAACAGTAACAGACGCAAATGGATGTACTGCAACAAGCCCGGTTACAATTACCGAACCGCCTTTGTTATCTGCTAATGCAAGTGTAGTTGAAGATGCAAATTGTGGAAATGCCGATGGTTCAGCAACTGTTACTGCAAGTGGAGGAACAGGAACATATACATATCAGTGGAATGATGCAACAAATCAAACAACTCAAACTGCTGTTAATTTATTACCACAAACTTATACTGTTACAGTTACCGATGCTAATGGATGTACTGTAACTGATAATGTAACAGTTAATGATTTACCAGCAGGAACTGCAAGTATTTCAGCATTTTCTAATGTTACATGTTTTGGCTCCTGTGATGGAAGTGCTACTGCATCAATTGGCGGAGGAACACCTCTTTATTCATATTTATGGGATGATGCTTCCTCACAAACCACAGCAACAGCTTCAAATCTTTGCCCCAATACATATACTATAACTATTACCGATGCTTATGGCTGCAAATCTATCACAAATATTACAATCACTGAACCCGACACTCTTTCAAATATTTTTGATGTTGAAAATGTTAATTGTTATGGTGCTTGTGACGGTGAACTTACTGCTAATCCAGGCGGTGGAGATGGAAATTATACTTATTATTGGGTAGTGGGCATACCAACAGCTAATCCTACTTTATCAGATTTATGTGCAGGAACTTATACTCTTACTATTACAGATGGTAATGGATGTATATATGTTGACAGTGTTAATATAACAGAACCTGCTCCAATTATTTTAACTGCTGATATTACTGAAGCAAACTGTGGACAAATGGATGGTGCTATTGATTTAACTGTAACAGGTGGTGTTGCTCCATTTAATTTTATTTGGAATCCTCCTTTTGGAACAAACGAGGATCTTGTTTTTATTGCTGCCGGAACATATTATGTTACTGTAACAGATGATAAAAACTGCACAGCAACAGCATCATTTATTGTTAATAACATTTCAGGTCCCACTGCAATAATTTCTGATAGTTCTAATGTATCTTGTAATGGAGTATGTGATGGTTATGCAACAGTTATTGCATCGGATGGACTGGCACCTTATACATACCAGTGGGATGCTAATGCTGGAAATCAGATAACTCAAACCGCCACTAATTTATGTGCAGGAACTTACAGCGTTACTGTTTCCGATGCAAATAGTTGTAATGCTTCTGTAAATGTTACAATTTCTGAACCGGATTTACTTGAAATTTTCACTTTTACCGGGCTGCCAAATTGTAATGGTGGCTGTGATGGCAGTGCGAGTGTTGTTCCTATTGGTGGAACTGCCCCTTATACATTTCAATGGTCAGGCGGTTCAAATCCAAACGATTCTTTAACATCAGATTTATGTGCAGGAGCATATAATATTGTTGTAACAGATGCTCTTGGTTGTCTAATAATTCAAAATGTAACTGTAAATGACCCTCCACAAATTACTATTACAACAGGATCGGAGCCGGCTACCTGCAGTGGTACTGGCGATGGCACTGCTACTGCTAATCCTGCTGGAGGAACTCCAATACCTGTTACCGGGTATTTATTTCAATGGGATGCCAATACAGGAGACCAGACTTCTCAAACTGCTATCGGTTTAGATGCCGGAACATACTGGGTTACTGTTACTGACTATAATGGATGCACAGAATCAATAAGTGTTATAGTTACTACTCCAAATCCAATTGTTATTCAGATTGATGAATATTATGACCTGGATTGCTATCTGATTTGTAACGGCTATATTAATACATCTGTTTCAGGCGGTACAGGTTCTTTAACTTATTCATGGAGCAATGGTCAATCTACCCAGGATATTACAAACCTTTGTGCAGATACTTATACTCTTACAGTAACAGATGATAATGATTGCTTTGTTACTACTGATGTAATAATAAGTCAACCACCTGAACTTGTTGCTTTTTTAATAACTAACAACGAAACCTGTTGTGGTTATTGTGATGGGAGTGTTATTGCTGATGTTGTTGGTGGGAGCGAACCTTATAATTATCTATGGTCTGACCTTCAAACAACTCCTGTTGCAGATAATTTATGTCCCGCAGATTATACTTTAACACTTACCGATGATAATGGTTGTGAACAAATTCTTAATACAACAGTTACAGGTCCTGATTTGCTTGAATTAGTAATACTAAATATTATAGACGCCACTTGTGATTCATCTGATGGTTCTGCTACTATTGGTGTAGTTGGCGGAACAACTTTTTATACTATTGAATGGTCAAGCGGTGGTAATGCACTTACTGAAGATAATCTTCCAGCAGGTACTTATTTTGTTACTGTTACTGATGAAAACGGATGTATTATTGATACAACTATTAGTATTAATAATATTTCTGCCCCTGTAATTGATAGTATTATTACTACTGATATTGATTGTTATGGAAATAACAATGGAACAGCAGAGGTTTATTTCACTGGTTCAGCTCCTCCTTATACATATTTATGGAATGATGCACAAACTACTACCCTGGTTACAGGATTAGAAAGTGGCTCTTATTCTGTTTCAATAACCGATAATAATGGATGTATTGCTTCCGGTTTTATATATATTAATGAACCTGCTCTGTTGAGCTCAGCAATTATCAGCTCAACTGATGTAACCTGTTATGGCGGTTATAATGGAGCAGCTATGATAATGGCAGCAGGAGGCACTTCTCCTTATACTTATTCTTGGGAAAATGGAGACGAAACTCAAGACACTGATTCATTATACGCCGCTAATTATAATGTTACTATTACTGATGACAATGGCTGCTGGACCGTCAATTCTGTTACAATATCAGAGCCCGGCATTATTGTTATAACCGGTACTGTTACTGATGCTACCTGTGGTATGGATAATGGAACTATTAGTGTTTCTGTTACAGGTGGTTCAGGTAGCTTTCTTTATAACTGGTTGCCTTATGGAGGTAATACCTCTGTTGCTGCTTCTCTTGCACCAGGCGATTATACTGTTGTTGTTACCGACCAAAATGACGTAAGCTGTGGTGCCGATACAGGCTTTACGGTAATAGAAGCTAATCCGATAGGTGTAACTACCGAAACAATTAATGCTACCTGTGGTGGAAATAATGGAGTTGCTTACATAACCAGTGTTACCGGAACACCGCCCTATACTTATATTTGGTCACCCGGAGGTTCTACTAATGATACAATTTTTAATCTGAATCCAGGTACTTATCAATTGCAGGTTTTTGATAGCAATGGTTGTGATGTAATTGCTAATGTTACTGTTTATAATACTCCAGGACCTATATTACAATCAATTGCAACTACAAATGTTAGCTGTTATGGAGGTAATGATGGCTCAGCTTTAATTACTATAAAGCTTGGAACTAAACCATACACTTATGATTGGTCCACAGCTGTTGGCTTTGATTCAATCGCAACCAACCTGAGTGCTGGTTTCTATTATGTAACTGTAACAGATTCAAATGATTGTCAGGTATCTACAATGTTTCAGATTACTGAACCAAGTCCCGTTTTTGTTCATAATAATCATCAGGAAACTATTTGTCTTGCACCAGGGGATTCTACCAATATTACAGTTAGTGCAAGTTATGGAACTCCCCCATATTCATTTATCTGGTTAAATCCGGAAATAACAGACTCCTCACAGGCACAAATCGTATCACCTGATTCTGGAACTATTTATAGCGTATATGTGATTGATAAAAATAATTGTATTTCAGATACAACAACAATAATAGTTGATTTGTATCCCCAGGTTAATCTTCTTGCAGATGTTTACAGCGATTGTGCGCCTTTGACCGTTAAATTTAATAATGCTGAAATTATTCCTTCTGTTACCTATTCCTGGAATTTTGGTGATGGCAATTTATCATCAGAAATAAATCCTGAACATACTTATGTGGACCCGGGAATTTATATTGCCCGTTTATATGCTGCATCAAAATATGGATGTTTAATTTCAGATAATGATACAATTAAAATATATCCCAATCCCGATGCTGAATTTAAGCCAATTCCAGAGATAACAAGCCTTTTCAGTGCAACTATTGAGTTTTTTGACCAGTCAGATGTTGATATATTTGAGAATTCAATTGGGATTGAATACTGGTACTGGGATTTTGGAGATTCGCAAACAGCTATTTATCAAACACAAGATCCTTTTGAGCATACCTATATTGAAGCAGGGCTTTATAATATACAACTAACTGTTTATACAGATATGGGTTGTATGGATTCAATTACAAAGTCAGTAAATATTAAAGAAGAGCATACTTTTTGGACACCTACTGCATTTACTCCCGGTGCTTCTGGTACTAATGCTTATTTCTATCCTGAAGGAAGAGGCATTGATACTGATGAATATCATTTATATATTTACGATCGCTGGGGTGAACTGATCTTTGAAACTGATATTTTTGAAGAACATAAAAAACCATTAACTCTTCCATGTAATGGATGTTGGGATGGTAAAGCAAAAGATAAAAGAAAATTTGTTGAGCCCGGTGTATATACCTGGTTGGTAATATTAAAAGATTTGAACGGAAAAACACACGAATATGCCGGCTCTGTTACTGTTATCAGATAAACCTGTCAGGGTTCGCAGAACCTGACAGGGTTAAAAAAAAACATTTTATTTATCTCCCTACCCTTAAAAGAAAACTAATAAAAAAAAAGTATTATCTTTGAATTTTTTATCTTTTCATCTAATTGGTTATCAGGTGCTATTTGATCATTTTCAGAATGCTCAAGTCCAATTTCAATCCCGATAAATCGGGATTATTTTGTTAATTAATTCTTCAATTGAGAACTTTGCGGGCAAATTTTTAATACTTTCCAATACTTATGTTTTTAACATAAATAAGTACTTTTATTTTTTCAAAAGTTACGAATATTTTTCCTGAATAATTAAAATTAGATAATTTATTATGGAAGTTTTTTCAATTATTTTTATAATTTTATCCATTATAAAAAACTAATTATTAGTGTATTGATTTGTAAATAAGTATACTAATTTTGGTATCAGTTACTAATTCTAAAAAACAATAAACTATGCATTACAAATTTTTATCAGATGCTGATATAAAGGCTATTGATGCTTTAAAAGAATATCATGGTGGTACTAATGAAATAAGTAAGACTATAGAAAAAATGCGGAATTTTGAAACCCGCAAAAAAATTCTTGCTGAAAAGGGATTTGGAAAAATGATTGAGGAAGCAGAAGAGTTCGTTAAAAAATTTCCAAAAGTTGGTGATTTTGAGAAAGAAATAAATGCTTCTTACAACGACAATTATGGAATAGCTACAAGTCAGGTTTCCGGATTCCAGGGTGCAAAAGTAACACACCATTGTATGAAAAGAATTGCAGAAAGCGCTTCAACCAGCGAACCATGTTTTGCCCCTGCTGAAATGATTTCAGTAGTCGCTTTAACTGATAATTATGTTTATAATGGCGATTTAATGGCAACATTGACTATGGCTGAAAACATAATGAAAACATCAAAATTTTGCAGCACAAATTTAATTGGAATTCCACAACCCGAAAAAAGGTTTAAAGAACTGGAAAATGTTACCGGCAAAACTTTTGATAGACAACCTTTAGAAGATGGTATGTCACAGATTATTTTAAAAAACCAGGGAACCCCATTTGGAAACTTCGGAGGAATAGAAGTAGCCGACGATAATCATCTTGTTTATCTTGACGGTATAACCAGAACAGCACTCGCTAACGGTGCAGATTTTTTCCTTAATCCAAGCTGGAGCTCAATAATTGCTGCTTGCTATTTTGCACAAGATATTCCTAACCTTCGTTTCAAAATATCAATGCTTCTTGCCACACAAAATTTAATGCAGTTCAGAATGTTGATGAATATTATGAAAGAATATATTCGCCCGGATATGACTTCTTCTATTTATGAAGTGAATATTGGAAATGGTGTAAGCCCGCATAACTTTATTCAATGTGCAAAAGAACTCAAAGAAAGCGGTATTAAAGGCCTTAGTCTTTCTGCCCATATTTTCATCAATCCCGACCTTGGTATGCCAAATTTCAACTGGACCGATAATGCTTTCAAAGTTTTACTAAGCGGCACTAATTTAACATTCAAATATGAAAGCGATGGCACCAGCAGAGAGCTTGATACTATGGAAACATATTTTATGCCTGAAGAAGAGAGAGATGCAAATGCTGAAGGAATCGGTGATGTCATCTTTTACAAAACTTTACAGGCAACAAAAGATGGAAAAGAAATGATGAAAAAAGGAATTAGAGCTGTATTTGGAGCAAGTTCATATTAAAACAATGATAGAAAGTTTAAAGTTTACACTGTTAAAAAATTTTAAATATAAAAGAAAATAATTATTTTATTATTATTTTTGTTTTTGAAATTATTTTATTAATTTTGCATTTAATATGAAAAACAATTTTTCAAATATCATTTCAATTTCATTCCAACCTCCGCAAACCCGCATTGCAGTACACACACACACACACACACACACACACACACACACACAGTAATATTGCATATCTAATAAATAAAGAATTTCCTTTAATTTACGATTTTAGATTTACGACAGACTTCGCTAAAGCTACGTCTGTTAAAATTTACGATTTATGTGTTGCGATTGTTGGTGCGTTTTCAACTACCGTCAGTGCGCTTAGACCGTCTTTTGGTGCGATTAATTCATCTTACAACCTTCTGAAACAGTCTTATAACAGACAAAAATCATCTGGCAGCTTATTGAAGTCATCTGACAGTTTATTAAAGTCGTTTGTCAGCTTATTAAAGTCATCTGACAATGTGAGAGAGGTGAAAAATAAATTAATTTATTATGAAAGCTAAAAATGCTTAAATCAATGTGGTTACCAATAACTATACTAACTCTATTAACAATTTTTTCAAGTTGCCTGGATGAAAAAGGCACTTTTACAGATAAAAGAGATGGACAAACATATAAAACAGTAAAAATGGGCAAACAAGTTTGGATGGCAGAAAACCTTAACTACTATACAAACAGTGGCTCATGGTATTATAAAAATGACAGTAATTCTTATGCATCTACTTATGGCAGATTATATGACTGGGAAACAGCTTGTACTTCTTGTCCGGATGGCTGGCATCTGCCAACAGATGAAGAATGGACAACTTTAACTGATGAGCTAAATGGGAAAAATGTTGCCGGTAGTAAAATGAAAGAAACTGGTTTTACACATGGGGATTCACTAAATACAGGTGCAAAAAATTCAACTGGTTTTGCTGTTTTGCCTGGCGGTCATCGGGAAAGCGAGGGTTCATTTTACCATTTGAGCTACACCGCTACTTTCTGGACGGCTACAGAGTATGATATTTCAAAAGCATGGTATCTTGCCCTATACTATAATGAAGAATATGTGACCAGGTACCGCTACGATAAGAACTCCGGTTTTTCTGTCCGGTGTGTTAAGGATTAATAAAATGCGTGCCACGTTTTAAAACCGTGACACGCGTACTAAATTATAGAAAATATTAAGTGTTCAAAATGTAATGAGGATTGTGAATTACACATTCCGCCATTTGGATTGTCTTCATCTTTTAGTGTTTATATTTGTAAAAATTGTGGAAAAAGAGAAATAGTTGATGTTGAAAGAATGAGTAATAAAGAATTAAATAAAATTAAAAGTTATTTTTTAAATCTTTTTTCAATAGCACTTGCCGAAAGAGATATTCATCACGGTGAATTTGAAATATTATATGATATTGGTTTAGAAAAAGGTTTTACAAAAATAAAAGAATTTGGTAAAATATTATCATTACCTCAAGATGAAATTGAGTTTTATATACCTGAAACCAGTGATAAAAAATTTGAACAATTGTACGAGCTTACACGTATGATTATTGCTGACAGAAAAATTAAGAAAGAAGAAACAGATACTATAAAATTAATATCTTATAGATTTGGTATAAAGGATGAGTTTATTGAACCTCTAATTAATGAATTAACTGTTGGAGTAAAATTAAATGATACAAAAGAAAATATTTACTCAAAAGTAAAAAAATACATTGCATTAAATTAATTAATTACCAACTAATAACACAATACCAATAAAGATGACAAATAATAAAGCTGAAAAGAGTTTTAATTTTTGGGCAACTTGTATTATTACTTTTTGCTTTGTAACCTGTATTTTTTTCTTGAGCTTTTTAGAAGGATGTGAAAATAAAACAGAAAAAAAAGAAGAAAAAATAAATTATCCTGTTTTTGTCTTAGCAACAGAAAAAAAAAGCGGGTATTTAATAGTTAAAGACGCAACTGGAAATTATCAGAGGATTTACAGCGACACATTGGTTATTAAATATAAAGCAGGTGATACAATTAAAGCAAAGTAAGGCAGGAATGTATTTTTGCCAAAATAATATAACTTTACCAAAGTTTAAAACTTTGGTAAAGTTTAACAGAGCCGATTAAAAATCGGCTTTTCTTTTTTAAATTTGCAACTAAAATAACAAGTTTTTAAAAATAGAAATTTTTTTTTTACTTTTGAAAAAATAATGCCAAAAATTTAATATTTCACATTAATTTTACCCATTAGTTGTCTAAACAATTGGTAATAATTAACTTAATTTGTTGAATAAAAATCAGTGAAATCTGTGTAATCTGTGGTTAAAAAATAAACTAAAGACACAAAAAGATGATTAAAAACTGGAAAAATAAATTTGCTGAAAACATAAAAGACTATGGAGGTTATTCAATAGGAAAAACTATTAAGTATTTAGCAGACCCTGAAATTATTTCATTAGCAGGCGGATTGCCTTCACCAGATGTATTTCAAAAATCGGAGATGAAATCAATGTCCGATAAGCTTTTAAGTAGTGATGATATAGATAAAATAATGCAGTATTCACATATTCCGGGCGAACCAGAACTTATCAAAGCTGTAATAAAATTTTTAAAAAGAGATAGTATTCATATTAACGAAGAAAATATCTTTATAACTACTTCCGGGCAACATGGACTGGATTTAACCGGGCGAACTTTTCTCAATCCCGGTGATATTATTATAATTGACCGACCAACCTTCGCAGGCGCCTTAGTTGCTTTTGAAATGCAATGCCCGAAATTTGTAGGTGTTGATATTGAACCGGATGGCTCAAATGTTAGAAAAATCAGAAAAAAGATTGTAGAATTAAGCAGACAAAATAAAACCCCAAAATTTATTTATGTAGTGCCTGATTTTCAAAATCCCACCGGTATAACAATAAGCTTGAAAAAAAGAGAAGCACTTTTAGATTTAAGCTGCGAATTTGATATTCCAATAATAGAAGATAGTCCGTACCGCGATTTGCGATATTATGGAGAAACTATTCCTTCTATCTTTGAACTGGACCAAAAACGTAAAAATGATAGTGGTAATGTAATCGGTATATATACTTTTTCAAAAATATTTTGTCCAGGAATACGGGTCGGTTTCAATATTGGAGCAGAAGAAGTAATTGAAAAAATGACTAACATAAAAGAAGGAAATATACTTAACACACCAAAATATAATCAGGATATGTGTACTGCATTTCTTGAAGAAATGGATATGGAAACACATTTAGAAAAGTGTAGAAATTATTATAGAGAAAAGCTTGAGGTTTTTCTTAAAACAATGGAGAAATATTTTCCCAGACAAACAGGCGTAACCTGGACAATACCTGAGGGCGGACTTTTTCTCTGGGTTACTATGCCCGGACATATTGATACAAATGAATTGTTTTTTGAAGCACTTAAATATAAAGTTGCATTTGTTCCGGGCTACCAGTTTTATGGAGAAAATCCGGATAAAAATCATATGAGAATCAACTTCTCTTATGCTTCAAAAGAACAATTAGCTGAGGCAGTAAAACGGCTCTCTGAATGTGTTAAAAGTAAGTTATATTAGGCTCTTAAAATTTCATTATTGACAACATGTTAACCCCGTAGGATAATTTATCCAACGGGGTAAACGATAATTTTGTTGATATTAACAGACAAGTTGGCAGTTGGCAATAAGCAGTTGGCAAAAAAACAAATTGCATACTGCCAATTGTCAATTGCCTACTTGTATCTAATTGGTACACCCATAAAGTGCGACTGAATAAGAAGAGCCGTGTGAAGCGAGAGTTTCACGCACGGTTCTGTGGGAAGCCAGAGGTGAAAATTCTCTGGCTGACCCAATCGGATTTGCGATTTACTTTTTAATAAAGTACGATTTTAGTGAGTTCAGAGTATAGATTATTATTGTTTTTATTCCTTATTTGCCTCGTCTTAGGCAATATGGTAAAGGATCAGCATCTATTAACTTTGCATTTTTTACTTCAACACAATCGTTTGGATCACAACATGTATAATATGTTCGTTTAAATGCTCTAAAGTTAGTTAATTCTACATCAGGAGCAAGAAAATCGTCCTTTACTGGTTCTTCACCTAAAAGGTCTGTACTAAGATATTTTTTATTATCATCAGCAAAAACCGTTACAACAACGGCATCACCACCCATTTCATTCTGGATTTTTAAAGCACCAAGAAAATTAGCTCCTGAGGATATTCCAACACCAATACCTAATACACTTGCTAATTTCTGAGCCATTATAATTGCATCTCCATCATCTACACATACTATAGAGTCAAGTTGATCTAATTTTACAATTGATGGGATAAATTCATCAGAAATCCCCTGTATTCTGTGTTTGCCAACTTTATATCCTGTTGTAAGTGTTGGAGAATTGGCAGGTTCAAGTGGATGTAATTTTATTTTTGGATTTTTTTCTTTTAAATATTTTCCAACTCCCATAATAGTCCCTCCTGTACCAACACCGGCAACAAAAGCATCAGGTATTAAATCTCTGAATCTTAATTGCCACCATATTTCAGTCCCTGTAGTTAAAGCATGTGCCTCAACATTATCTTCGTTAGAAAATTGTCTTGGAAGAAAAGTATCTTCATTTTCTTTTGCAAGTTTTTCAGCACGATCTATACTTCCTAAAAATCCACCTTCTTCTTTGCTTATAAGATTTATTTTAGAACCAAAGCTTTTTATAAGGTTAATTCTTTCTTTACTCATCCAATCCGGCATAAAAATAGTCACAGGATGTCCTAATGCTCTTCCAATAGCAGCAATTGCAACACCAGTATTACCGCTTGTAGCTTCTATAATAGAATAACCAGGTTTTAATAATCCTCGTTCATAACCTTTATTTAAAATATGAAAAGCCATACGATCTTTTATACTACCAGTCATATTAAAATTTTCTGCTTTTGCATAAATTGTTCGTTTCTGACCTTTATATGTATATTTAATAGCTAATAAAGGAGTGTTACCTATCAGGTTTGATAGTCCGTAAATTAGTTGTGCTATATTTGCATCCATATTTGTATAATAACATTAATAAATTACTATTAACAAATAAACGATTTTTAAATCTTCATCGTACATTTTACAGATATAAAAGTAAATTTTGAATTATGATTATCAAAATTATAAAATACCATTTAGTTTGCAAAACTATTTTTTTGTTTATATTTGTACAAATTTTCTATCGTTTTACTGTAGTTTAAATATTTTAATAATTGTGAAATCAACAAGTTTTGACACTTTAGCTCTTCATGCGGGTCATGAAAACTTCAGCCCTGATTCAATTGTTACACCTATATTTCAGTCTGTTGCTTATCCTTATGCAGATGCCAAGGAAGCTGCAGAAATTTTTAATGGTTCAAAACCAGGCTTCACCTATGGAAGATGGGATAATCCAACTGTTCAGGTTTTTGAAAAAAGAATGGCAGCGCTTGAGCTCACTGAGAGTGCAATCGGAACCTCTTCAGGAATGGCTGCTATTATGTTGTTATGTCATACTTTAATGAATGCTGGTGATGATATCGTATCATCGAACAGAGTGTATGGTGGTACGTTTTCATTATTTGAAGTTGGCTTAAAAAAAATGGGATGTAATGTGAATTGGGTAACCAATCCTGACAATATTGATGACTGGGAAAAAGCCATTACACCAAAAACCAGGTTTATCTTTGTAGAGTCTCCAAGTAATCCTTCACTCTATATTGCAGATATCAGGAAGTTATCAGCGCTTGCCAAGTCAAAAGGATTACCCCTGGTTGTGGATAATACTATTACCAGCCCTGCATTACAACAACCAGTAACATTAGGGGCAGATATAATTGTCCACTCTGCAACAAAATATATCTCAGGCAATGCTACCAGCATCAGTGGGATTATATGTGGACCAAGCAATGTTATTGAGGAAAAAATCAGACAAAGTTCGCTCAGGTATATGGGACCATCCATATCTCCTTTTAATGCCTGGTTAAATATAATGGGGCTTGAAACACTTTCGCTAAGAATGGACAGACATTGCAGTAATGCATTGGCGGTTTCAAAGTTCTTCGAAAAGCATCCTCTGGTTGAATCTATAAATTATCCGGGGTTAAAGAGTAATCCATACCATAAACTTGTTGAACCGCAAATGAAGGGATGCAGCTCACTATTATCTATTGTGCTCAAAGGGGATTATGATACTGCAGTACGTTTTATCGATTCACTAAATATTTTCATTCATGCCACACATCTGGGTACATGTAAAAGTATTGTTACTCACCCGGCATCAACAACACATTCAGCAATGGGAGAGGAAGAAATGAGGAAGGCAGGCATCTCACCAGCGATGGTAAGATTTTCTGTTGGAATTGAATCGGAAGATGATCTTATTTACGATCTAACACAGGCACTTGATAAAAGTCAGAATGACAATAAATTTATGACTTCCGTTACAGACGGTTATACACTAGCGACCTAACTAAAACCGTCTGTAAAGAATACGGAACCGAAAAAAGAAAACTATTTTTTTGTTAAAAAATGACCATAAATGACGTGAGCGATAGCGAACAAATGACTATAAATGACAATTGAATGACTATAACAATATAACCATATATCAATTAAAAAGTAAAAATTAAAAATTGTTATATTGTTATAACAATTTAACAATTAAAGAATTAATTTTACAAATCAATAATTAACAATAAAATAACCATTTAAGAATTAATCCGCCAGCTGGCGGACTAATAATTAACAATATAATATAACAATGAAACAAAAAATAGCACTTTTAGGTTTCGGCACAGTAGGGCAGGGATTATGTGAAATCCTGCTTGAAAAAAGAAACTACTTAAAAGAAAAGTATGGTTATGAATTTGATATCGTTGCCATAAGCGACCTTGTATATGGAAATGTTTATAATCCTGATGGACTTGATATTGTTCATATACTTAGAGAAGCAAAAGAGAAAACAAAATTCACAAAAGATTTAACTAATTGGGATACTTTATCCATAATTAAGGAAAGTAATTGCACAGTAGTCTGCGAAATGACCTATACAGACTTAAAAACAGGTGAGCCAGCTATAAGTTATTGCCGTCAAGCTCTTGGAGCAGGAAAACATATAGTAACAAGCAATAAAGGTCCTGCTGCTCTTAAATATCAGGAAATGAAAAAAATAGCAGATAAAAATGGTGTTCAATTCCTGATTGAAGGAACAGTTATGAGTGGAACCCCTGTTTTAAATCTGACAGAAGGACCGCTTGCAGGATGTGAAATATCAGCTATCCGTGGTATTTTAAATGGAACAACCAACTATATTCTTACCCGGATGGAAATGGGTATGGATTATAATGAAGCATTAAAAAAAGCCCAGGAACTTGGTTATGCCGAAGCAGACCCCACAGGTGATGTTGAAGGATACGATGCTCGGGCAAAAGTTACAATACTTGCCAATGTTGTTATGGGCGCATCACTTGATATTAATAAAGTTTCTTGTAAAGGTATTACTCAAATTACATCAGAAGATATAAAGAATGCAAAAGAACAGAACAAACGCTGGAAACTGATTGGTTCAATAGAAAAAAAACAGGGTAAAGTTATAGCTTCAGTTGCACCTGAAATGATTGACATAAGCCACCCGCTTGCAGGAGTGATGGAAGCAACAAATGCTCTTACCTTTACTACTGATTTACTTGGGGATGTTACCATCGTAGGACCTGGAGCTGGAAGGATTGAAACAGGGTTTTCTATTTTAACTGATCTTTTGAAGATACATAATGAATGATAGAATGATGGAATGATGGAATGATGGAATGATGATTGGAAATTTGAAATTGGATATTGCTATAATGACTTAGGGTCTGCTCAAAAATATATTAACGGCTAAATATCAACAGATTACAAACTTTACATGTAAGATTTATACAAAGGAATATTAAGGTTATGCTTATAAACCTTGCATTTAGTTTTTGGGCTAAAGTCCAATTTTGAGTAATTTTTATTCTCCGCCATAAATGGCGGAGTTAGTCAATCATATAACAAGCTGTATTTCAGCAATTTGACTAACTCCGCTCTTTAGAGCGGAGTAAAAGTAAGCTAAAAAATTAGGGCTTTAGCCCATCATCTGACTTTTTGAGCAAGCCCGACTTAATAACCATATAACCATATAACCATATAACAATATAGCAATTTAACAATTCACTCATTCAATCATTAAAATTATGTCATATACAGGAAAATGGATACAAATAGATTTATCAACTGGAAAATACGAAACAGGTGAAACTGATAAATCTCTTTTAGAAAAGTACATTGGCGGAAAAGGATTAGGTTTTGCCCTGCTTGAGAAGATGGCTCCAAATCCTGAACCTTTAGGTCCTGAAAATCCGTTAATTTTCGTTAATGGTCCTTTTACAGGAACGCGGGTTCAAACAAGTGCACGAACCTGTTTGGTTACTCGTTCGCCTCTTACAGGCTCAATTCACGATTCAAATTGTGGAGGATATTTTGGACCACGTTTAAAAGCCGCAGGATACGACTATCTTGTTATTACAGGAAAAGCTGAAAATTCTGTTTACATTTATCTGACCGATGAAAAAGTAGAAATTAAGGATGCTTCTGATTTCTGGGGTAAAGGAATATTTTATACCAATGATGAATTGGTAAAGCTTCACCCGGGAAAAGACCCAAGAGTTGCCTGTATCGGTCCTGGCGGAGAAAATCTTTCAAAAATTGCCTGCATAGGTGTTGATAAATATCGCCAATATGGAAGAGGCGGAGTTGGTGCTGTGATGGGTTCCAAAAATCTGAAAGCTATAATTGTTGATGGAAACATACCTGTAAAATATTATAAGGAAGAAGAATTTAAGATATTAAACAAGCAGCTTACCAATGATATTGTGAATAATGATTCTGTAAAATACCGTCGTGAAAAAGGTACAATGATGTGGGTTCGCTGGGGACAGGAAGATTATGAGTTTCTTCCGACAAAAAATTTTCAGAAATGCCAGTTTGATGGTTATGAAGGTATTAGCTCGGAAACCTGCCGGAAGGAATTAAACTGGAAAGATGTTAGCTGCTATAATTGTGTAATTCAGTGTGCCAAAATGGCAAAATGGGATGGTAACGAACTTGAAGGACCGGAATATGAAACTACTGCTTTTCTCGGCTCCGGTTGTGAAATATCCGATTGTAAAGATGTAGCTTTAGCAAATATAATTTGCGATGACCTTGGTATTGATACCATTAGCGCAGGTGTAACCTGCTCGTTTGCAATGGAATGTTATGAAAAAGGTTTATTAGATGATTGGAAGGGTCTGGAATTAACCTGGGGTAATGCTCTTGCTCAAAGGGAATTACTTAAACAAATGGCTTATAAAGAAGGAATTGGTGAAATATTTTCTGATGGAACAAGAATTGCTTCTCAAATAATTGGTAAAAACAGCCGGGAATTTGCTATTAATACTTTTGGTATGGAACTTTCCGGTGTTAATCCTAAGGGTTCACTTATAATGGGATTTGCTTTAGCTGTTGCTGATTTTGCAAGTCATACACGGCTCTGGTGCATAGAGCAGCGAATGGCTGATGGTTACAAAATTGAGGATATTCCAGCTACTGTTGCAGAAGGATTGGACGAGATAAATACCCGCAATAGTCTTGTAGTCTGCGATTTCGTGCCTTACAGTCTTGATAGATTTGCACCTGTGCTGAACGCTGCCACCGGTCTTAATCATACTGCTGAATCTTTGCAGGAAGTCGGAGAAAGGATAACTAACCTGGCTCGCAGATATAACCTGCGAAACGGAAGAAAACATACTGATGATATCCTGCCTGAACGCTTCTTTAAAGAAAAATCACTTTCAGGTTTTATGAAAGGCAAAATACTTGATAAAGAATTTTTCAAATCGCTTGTCAGGAAATATTATGCTATTCGTGGATGGAATGAAAAAGGTGAACCGACGGAAGAAGTATTAAGGAAATATGGACTTTAGTTAGAGTCCGTTCATAAAGTATTAATAAATGCGTCATTGCGAGAAGCGGAGCGACGAAGCAATCTCATTATCAGCAAGATATGCGATTGAGATTGCTTCACTTCGTTCGCAATGACGGACTTTATGAACAAACACTAGTTAGTGTCTGACTATAAAGTAAATGTTTCTCGCAAAGTCGCAAAGTTCGCAAAGAAAAAATTTTATAAAAAGACTTGCATAAAATAATAATTTATTATTTTTGTATTTGAATGCTATTATGAGAAACGAGGAATTATGGAAAATTAAAAAAAAATGTTACATAAACAAATTTATAAAGTACCGACTAATCGTCAAATAACTATTAATATCCCTGAAAATATCAGGGCAAAAAGAAAAGTATTAATAATTATCAATGAAATAAAAGATAAAGAACCAAAAATATTAAAATTAAGTGATTTTTCATTTTATAAAACAAGAAAATTATTAAAAGATTATAATGGTTCATTTAGCGATACAGTAATTGAAGAAAGAAGAAAATCATTGTGATGAATATATTTTTTGATACTTCAACTTTATTTAAACTTTATCATACAGAAGTTGGAACAGAAGAAATTGACAAAATTTTTACAGAAACTGATGTCAAAGAAATATATCTTTCAGTTATAACAAAAATAGAGTTTGATTCTGTTGTTTGGAGAAAGATTAGGATGCAGGAAATATCAGAAGAACAAGCAACAGAATTAACAAAATCATTTGCAGAAGATTATAAATTATATAATTTTGTAGAAATTAATAACACTTTAATTAAAAAAGCTAAACAATTAGTTACCAAATATGGAAAAGAAGGATTAAGAACATTGGATTCAATCCAATTAGCAAGTGCAATTTTAGTTAAAGACAATGTTGATATAAATAAAAGTGCTGATAAATTATTAAATAAATTATTCAAAAAAGAAGGACTTAGTCTTTGATTTGAAAAAATAAAGAAAAAATTAATATATTTAAACCCAATAAAACAGAAAGGAGACTATTAACAAAAGAAATTAACAACTAAAACAACATAAACAAGCGTTAGCTTTTATTCTAATTTATTAAATAAATATGTAAAAATGACAATACAACAAATAATAAAACAAACAGAAACACTCAACAAAGAGGATTTTCAAAATCTTTTTTTTGAGTTACTAAAAAAAGCAAACACGCAATATAATTTTAAAATATATGTAAGCAATTACATACAGGATAATCAACCTGTTAAAAAAAACAAACAAAAAAATATCAACATAAAACATTTCGGAAGCATAGATTTAAAGGGGAGCTTAGATAATGTTAATATTAGAGATTATGCTTACGAGTAAACATTAATATAAACGAAATACAAATTTTAAAAGAGTGCTTATAAAAAATTATTATATTCTCAAATACAAACATTTTAATATACAGAAAGGAGGTGATTAAACAATTAAAAATTTTAAATTTTAAATTTTAAAACAACATAAAAAAGCGTTAGCTTTTATTTTTGTAACTGAAAACTTCCAATTTTCAAGACTAACAAGGAATAATAAGTTGATGCTCACGCTAAGGCGTGGGCTTAACTTAATCTTGTTAGTCGGGTATGGAAGTACCTCAGTTACAGATAAAGTTACAGTTCCCACGCTTTTTTTATTTAATTATTAACTGCTTTTGGGACTGGGGCAAACTAATATCAAATTTATTATGAAAAATTTATTAATTATTTTAGCTGCAATATTCTTTATAGGAAATATTGCTTTTGCACAAGATGTGCAGTATTCACAAAAATTTAAAGAACGTTATGAAAAAGCAAAATTAAATTCAATTAGTAAAAGTGCTACAATTCAAGACCATTTATGGTTAACACCATTATTAGTTGAAGCAAAACGTAATTGGGATAAATTAACTCCTGAAGTTAAAGATATGTTAAAAGGTTTTAAAACTAGACCAACATTAACAGATGAACAAATTTATTGGTCTTATTATTTTGATTTTCATTATACACTTACAGGGGCAGATGCAGTAGACCCAACAGACGTTGATGTCAGTGGTGTACCTGACTTTGTTGAAGATATGGCTGTGATATTTGATGAAGTCTATTTAAAAGACAGCTTAAATGGCTTTACTATACCACCACCTGATGGTGGTTTAGGAGGTAGTGATTATTATGATGTATATATTCATGATATTGGTTATGGATTATATGGTTTTGTTGCACCAGAAAATTTAATCGGAGATAATCCTAATTCATCTGGTATAATTGAAACAAATGCTTATACGAGTTATATGGGAATGAATAATGATTATTCTTGGGCTGGTAGCGCCGATACAGCGATAAGTGTTACTGCTGCTCATGAATTTATGCATTCAATTCAAATGGGATACGAATATGAAATGGGAATATGGTTAATGGAAATGACTGCCACATGGTCAGAAGATTTTCATTATCCGGGTTATGATGATAACTTGCAGTATTTAATGAATATTTTTGGCACCCCTGATATCGCATTAAACTTAAATAATGATGACGATCCAGAAGGTTTAGGAAATCACTGGTATGGCGCATGGATTTTTGCCAAATATTTAACTGAACATACAAATGATAATATTATCAAAAACATTTTTGAAAGAACAATAACAGTATATGATATTTATGCAATAGATGATGAACTTATTGCTAATTGGAGTACAGATTTTTGGTCTATATTTGAAGATTATTTAATTGCAAATGTAGTTATGCATAATGACCCCGTTTATGCACCCTATACATATTTAAGAGCTGATGTTTATGGAAATTATATTTACAACAATGGAGGAATGTATTTTGAAGATAACTTATCTTATACTGGTACACCTATTTATTTTGATAGTGAAATAGATGGAAATGGAAGGCTTATGAGATTAAGTGCTGATTATTTTGATATTGACGCAAATCAAAATTTTTCAATAACAATGGCACCTGATAATCCAAGTGCAGACTTAGACATTGTTTTGTTAAAATACAACATTACTACTAATAATTTTTCTGTACAATATTCATATATTGATGGTGGTGATTATATAATTGAAGTTACTGATCAAACTGATTATGAATTTTTTGAATTAATTGTTGAACGGTTTGATGAATATGTAACTGATACTATTTCTGAACAATATTATTTGTACATAGATGTAATAAGTGGTATAAAAGAAAATTCAAATTCTGTTATTAACATATATCCCAATCCTGCAACTGATTATGTAGTAATAAATTTCGACAAAAAGCAATCAAATATTTCCCTTGAAATCAAGGATTTATTAGGTAAAGTTGTTTATGAAGAAATTAACATCCAAGATGAAAATAGAAAAATTGTTAATACAAGTAATTTGAATGATGGCATATACATATTAAATTTAAAGGAAAAAGATAATTTAATTAAAACAGAAAAATTAATAATAATTCATTAATTTTATTAAAAGAGGAGCAAATGCCCCTCCTTTTTAAATAATTCAATACAATGAATACTATAAAGCAATTATTTTACTGTATTTTTATTTTTTCATTTGTTTCTTGTAATATTTGTAAACACACAAACAAATCAGATAAATCAAATAATTCTCCAATAATAACTTTTCAAAAAACGGCTTGTTATGGTAAATGTCCGGTTTACTCATTAGAAATTTTTGAAAATGGATTAATTAAATTTATTGGAGAAAAGAATATTGACAAAATAGGGAAGTATAAAAAAACTATTTCAAAAAAAGAGATTAAAGAATTGATAAATAGTTTTGTTAATGTAAATTTCTTTGATTTTAAAGATGAATATACATCAAAAAAAACTGATTTACCTACAACGTATATTTCGTTTTCATACAATGGTAATTACAAGAAAATAAGAGATTATTCAGACGCACCAAAGGAATTAAGAAAACTTGAAAAATCAATAGAGGATATTGTAAAATTTGAAAATTGGGAAAAAATAGAATAAATTATCAAAAGCCATATATTTTTTGAAAATTCTGGATAAAGATGGAGAAATATTGAAAACAGAGAAAATAATAAAGGAATAAGAATTTTTGTTAATAATCTTCTTATTTTTAAGTAAATTTGAGGTCGCAAAATGCGACCTCTTTTTTTTGGTTTTAGAATTTAAACAGAATTTAGTATTTTTGTATAAATTAAAATTAATATGCAAAAAGGCGCCTATACACTATTGATTACACCTTTTAAAGAAGATTTATCTCTTGATGAAGAAGGTTTGAAAAGACTTGTTGAAAGACAGGTTGAAGCGGGAGTTCGCGGAATAGCACCGCTTGGAGTAACAGGTGAAAACACTCTTTTAAGCGAAGATGAAGTTAAACAGGTTTTGAAAATCATCGTTGAACAGGCAAAAGGAAAAGCTAAAATAGTTCCGGATACCTGCGAAATGAGTTTACCAAAGGCAAAGGAAAGAGTAAAAATGTTTGCAGATACAGGAGCTGATTATATTTCTGTTTTTGCTCCTTATTTTGTTTTGCCTAAACCAGATGGGATAATTGAGTTTTATGAAAAGATTGCAGATTCTTCTGAAATCCCAATTATTTTGCACAATGCAAAAGGCAGAACAGGAATAGAAATCACGCCTGATATGTCTGCACAGCTTGCCAAACATCCAAATATTATTGGAATAAAAGATGGAAATAAAGAACTTGACCATCTGGCAAAAGTTATTTATCTTACTAAAGATGATGACTTTGAAGTGTTTACAGGTAAAGATACAACTGCTTATCCATTAACTTGCTTCGGTGGTAGTGGCTCTTTTACAGTTGCCGGGAATGTAGTTCCGGAAGTTATGAAGGAAATGCTGGAATTATCACTTGCCGGTGAATTAAAAAAAGCAGAGAAAATCCATTACGAGTATTATTCGCTTTTTGAAGCATTACGGTTTGAAACAAATCCAATGGCAGCCAAAATGGCGTTGAATATTATGGGTTTACCGGCTGGCGGTGTTAGATTACCGCTTACCCCACTGGGTGCGGAAAAAACGAAGATACTTAAATCTATTTTGGAAGAAAAGAACTTAATTTCATGTAACTATTCAGGTATAGGGGAAAAAGGTATAAGGTATAAGGTATAGGGTATAAGGAATTAAGAAATATTGTATGAAAAAGCCAAAGGAATATATCAATGATAAAAAAGAGGAATATAAAGT
>SDBV01002243.1_pt1 | contig 28941 bp, 25 predicted proteins | sample 2277081 | NCBI WGS metagenome assembly SDBV01 (sample SAMN10402039, study PRJNA504765) | marine sediment metagenome | isolation source: marine sediment core GS10_PC15, 223 cmbsf | place: Arctic Ocean: Southern Knipovich Ridge | collected 2010
AATGGCCACTTCCGACATAAGCCTCCACGAAAGATGGCTTTCCCAACGAGATGGAGATGCATTTGCCGAGATTGTCGCGCGGCACTCCGGCATGGTTTACGGCACATGCAAGCGGATCTTGCGAAATGCCACGGAAGCCGAAGACGTAGCTCAAGAATGCTTTATTGACCTGGCACAGTCTTCGAAGGTGATAAAGCCTTCTCTAGCAGGGTGGCTGTATACTGCGGCCTTCCGCCGGTCGCTGAACCGAATCAAAGCTGAGGAACGGCGCAAGAGGCGCGAGGCTCAATTCGCAAGGGAAGCCGCTTCAAACGTGGAAATGACCTGGGACGATGTGTGGGCTCATGTGGATGAGGCAATCGTCAATCTGCCCAAGAAACTAAGGGAGCCAATCATTTTTCGCTTCCTGGAAGGCCAGACCCATGAGTTCATCGCTCGGAATCTGGCCATTTCGAGCTCGGGCGTCAAGCACCGATTGGCAAAAGGCATCGAGGAAATCCGCAAATTCCTCAAGAATCGTGGTGTGACCGTTGGAGCAATTTCGCTTGCCGCAATGATGGAAACAAACCTGGCAGAGGCTGCACCGCCTGGTCTCATTGAAGTGCTTGGAAAACTGGCTCTGGCAGGTATCACTAGCGCAACTGTCCCTGCAACCACGGTGGGCGGGACGACATCCCTTGCAAAGGGACTCGTGACAGGAGGGTTTTTTGTTATGACGAAGAAGATACTCCTTGGGTTGGGTGTTGTTTTGCTTCTTCTGCTGATGGCCATTCCCTTTTTGAACCGTTCCCAGAAGGCCAGGCGTGAAGTAGAAACCATATCTGCGTCTCAACAGGAGCAGGAGATTTCAGTTGCACCTGTGGAAGAGGCCAGTACGCCCCCGTTGCTTGTTGAGCCTGCCGATGAGGAGACAATGCCGATCCCAGAAGGCGGCAGCATAGAGGGAATGCTAGTCGACTCCTCCGGAAGGCCGATCGGTGGTTGGAATGTGTCTGCCACGAGAGTCATTGCTCCAGGCAAGTTCAGAAGTGCATATCGCGGACCAACCGGAGAAGATGGGCGGTTTCTGATATCGGGCCTTGATGAAGGTGAGTATCGCTTATATGCCTTTCCCCCATTCGAGGAAGGAACCCATTTCTCTGTCAGGGGTCAACAAACCGTGGTTCGATTGGGAAAGAACGAGGAAAAGAAAGGCGTGAGACTGGTATTTGATGAAGGTCTGACGATCTCAGGCTGGGTGGTGGATACTGAAGGAAATCCAATCCCGAACGCGTCTGTCTACGCTGAGCCTATCATGGAGGTACTCATAGATCTGGAACCTGACGTCATGAGCGAAAATGCTACACAACATGCTGACTCAACGGGAAACTTTCGACTTATCTCCCTGTTGGACGCAGACTACAATGTCCGGGTTTCGGCTGATGGCTATGCACAGGTCAATCTCGACCCTATTCCTGCCGGCACGGAGGGACTTGATATCGTCCTTGAGGACGTAAGGGTGTTTGTAAACGGCCAAGTGGTCACGGGATTTTTTAATAGAGCCGTCCAAGAATTTGAAATTGGATATGTCCGGGGGATAGTCGATGAGTGGGAGCCATGGATTGATACGATCAAGTATACCCCCGTTAGTGACAGACGTGGACGATTTGAGCTCGCAGCCACCCATTTAGACGGTGCACTCACCCTGATAGCCCGAGCAGACGGCTTTTTCCCAGGAATTGAGCCACTCATGGGCATAGATTCAAACCGACTTGATGATGTAACACTTCGACTTGAGAAAGGAGGGATCGATATAAGTGGCAAAGTGATTGATTCCTCGGGCTTTCCTGTTGCAGGAGCTCATGTGTTCGTTGGCCCGCCCCCGAACCCAATTAGACTCGAGTATGAAAGGAGAGCTCGAACAAGCACATCCGAGGACGGCACATTTACTGTCTCAATTCGCCCCGAAGATCGACAGATCTCCGCTGCTCTCAAAGGCTACATACCGGGTGTGGCGTCGATTCCCCCTGATATATCTCGTCGAGGAACCGAAATCGAGATAGTTCTTCCCGCTGAGGGAGGGCAAATTGAGGGCCTGATCACTGTAAATGGAGAGCCTTTACCAAAAGCGGAGATCCAACTCTTCGCTGGAAATCAGTGGCAGGGGGCCGCCTCCTTCTACTATGGAAAAACGAATCAGAACGGGGAGTTCCACATCGAAGATCTTCCTTTATCAACAATGACAGTCGCCGTTGTATTCGACATTGAGAGTGATGGCGGTCAGACCGAGGTATGGCTGGAGAGGCAGGTGGACTTGGAGTCCGGAAAACCAATAGATTTGAGTTTTGATTATTATCCTGGGAACGCCTCAATGGAAGGTCAGGTTACCGTGGAAGGTGAAATTCAAGGGACCAAACCGAATGTTCGGGTTCGGGTAGTGTACGGTGGTGAGTATGACACAACAGAGGTTTACAGGGCTATGGCTCATATGGTCGATAATGAAGGCTTCTATCGGCTAATAGGGCTGCCTGGAGGCAATGCAGAATTGGTTGTCAATTTCCCTTGGTCCGGGGTTCCTCCAGAATGGTCTCAACAAATCACTATTCAGGAAGGCGAGGCCAAGACTCTCAACGTCGACATAGAAAACTGAACAGGGATAAGCATCCAACCTGATTCTCCTTCAAGTAAGGGCTTGGGGCGAGACTTGACGCACTCAGCGGGGGGGTTGTGTGTCCTTGAGGTAATCGCTGGAAGACTCAGGGAGAGGGGAAGCTTCCGCGTCTTCGGCAGGTTCCTCTTCTTGCGGAGGAGCCTTTTCGACTGCGGAGAGGTGGAAGAGGTTGAACGCCCGCGCGAACACGTCCTCTTCTCCAAAAAGGAAAAACCGCAAGAAAAGCGTGAGCAAGTAGCTGAAGGCAATCAACTTTAACGCAAAGAAGGCAAGAAGGATCTCGTTCCCGGATAACTGCCCCCAGAAAACCGTGGCCGAGACAGGGACGAATGCGAAGAGGCTGATAAGTCCCAAGCTTAGGCCCCGATCCTTCGCCTCATGCCCTTCGTCCAGAAACCGTTGGGCCTGCCGGGCGGCAAATGTGCCAACCATAATGGCCAGTCCTGCGGTAACAAGGAAATCGTCGTTCACAAGGGCCCGCAAGGCGTTTACCCGGCCCGTAATTCGAAGCAGTTGATAGACCTCGGCGCTGAATAATCCAATAAACAGGACAAGGACCCACATAGCCGTCAGCGGAACTCTCCACATGCCCCCTTCCTGGGCGGGCGTGGGCTCGGTTTCGGACTTCCCCGTGGCCGGCTGTGGCGGGACCGGGTCATTGGATTGAGTGGCAGGATTCACTCGACAGTTACACTTTTGGCAAGATTGCGGGGCTGATCGACATCGCAGCCGCGTATGACTGCTGCGTGATAAGCCATCAGTTGCAGCGGCACCACGGCCAGAATCGGGGACAAGATGTCGATCGTATCCGGAATGTAAAGGACATGGTCGCACATTCGCCGGATTTCCTCGTCTCCTTCCGTGGCTACAGCGATGGCGACACCTTGGCGGGCTTTGATTTCCTGGATGTTGCTGACAATCTTCTCGTAAACGGGACCACGCTGGGCCAGGGAGATAACCGGCACGCCGTCATCGACGAGAGCGATGGGGCCGTGCTTCATCTCCCCTGAGGCATAGCCTTCGGCATGAATGTAGGAGATTTCCTTCAGCTTCAGCGCGCCTTCCAGGGCGGTGGGAAAGTTCAAGCTTCGGCCCAGGAAGAGAGCCGAGGGCGCCTCGTGATAATGGTCCGCGCACCGATAAATCTCGTCCTGGTCATCCAGAATCCGTTGTACCTTTTCCGGGAGCTTTCGCATCTCGGACACAACTTCCGCCACATCCTCGCCTGAAAGGCGACCCTCAGCCTTGCCCAGGTAAAGACCCAGGAGCGTCAGGACAACGAGCTGGGCGATGTAGGCCTTCGTGGAGGCCACGCCGATTTCCGGTCCGGCATGAATGTACAGGACTCCATCGGACTCGCGGTCGACCGTACTACCGACCACGTTGACGATGGAGACTATCTTGGTTCCTTTCGATTTGGCTTCCCGCAACGCAGCGAGTGTATCCGCCGTCTCCCCGGACTGGGAAATGGGAATCATGACGGAAGTTTCATCGAGGATCGGATCGCGATAGCGGAATTCAGAGCTGAAATCCGTCTCGACGGGGATGCGAGCGAGTTTTTCGATCAGGTACTTCCCAACGAGGCAGGCATGCCATGCCGTGCCACAGGCAACCAGGAAATATCGCGACGCATTGATCAGGACATCCGCGGGCACTTCGAGGTCGGGAAAGCGGATTTCATCGCCCGCAGCCGAGACCCGGCCCCGCATCGCGTTCTGAATTACCTGAGGCTGCTCGTGGATCTCCTTCAGCATGAAGTGAGGATAGCCGCTCTTCTGGGCCGCTTCCATGGTCCATTCGACGGTTGAAACAGAAGTCTCCACCTGGTTCATATCCTTGTCGAACACGCGAATCTCATCCGGGCGAAGGTCGACGATCTGGTCGTCCTCCACGTAGATCACCTCTCGAGTGTAGGAAAGGATCGCCGGAACGTCGGAAGCCACGAACTTTTCCCCGTCAGCCAGGCCGACAATGAGAGGGCTGTCACGACGAGCCGCAATCAGCCGCCCGGGATCCTTGGCTGAAATCACGCAGATGGCATAGGAGCCTTCGGCCTGTTTGACGCTCTTCGACACCGCCTCGAGGAGGTCACCCTTATAGTTCTCTTCAATGAGATGAACCAGGGTCTCGGTATCGGTCTCAGAGGCAAATTCGTGACCTCGGCCGATAAGCCCTTCTCGGAGCTCAACGTAATTTTCGATGATCCCGTTGTGGACGACGGAGAAGGATCCGTCCTCGTTCAGGTGGGGGTGGGAATTCTCTTGCGAGGGAGATCCATGGGTCGCCCATCGTGTGTGCCCAATCCCCAGCGTCCCCTTGGGGGCCCCGTCTGAGAGCTCGTCCTCCAGCACTTTGAGCTTGCCCTTCACTTTTCGCGTCACAAGGGAACCATCCTGAATTACCGAGATACCCGCCGAGTCGTACCCGCGGTATTCGAGCCGGCGCAGTCCATCCATGATCACTTCAACAGCCTGCTTGGAGCCAACATATCCAACTATTCCGCACATGGTTTCTCTCTCATCTCATTTGGAATTCACTTGGAAATCGCGCGTTGAACACTAACTAATATTATATTCTACCAGAATTTGGGCACTAATAGGATTCAACCAGGCAGGAGACAGGGAGATTGCCTGGGAAAATGGGCGCACGGAAAGCCTTGGGGAAGGCCCTCAGGCCATTTTTACATTGTGAGATTCGGCCTTGTAACAGGTTCTTCCGGAATTACAGCGTTTGATATTCACCAGGTCGTCGTCCGGTCCGATAACGCCCATGGTCTTGTTGCACCAGTGGTGATGACCGTCGGACATTCCTGTTGATTTCGAACGCGGCCCGGATACGTAGAACCGTTTTGTGCGCAAGTAAGAACACAGTCCTTCGGGTATCTCAAGCGGAATTATATCGCTCATCGAAGCCCCTCCGTCGACGGTTGGGATAGAGTTCCTGTCGTCATACTCATGCCAGAGCCAACAAAGCGTTCCGGACTATCGCCTTCGTCAGTGGAATCTTATAGGCGTTGTTGGCCAAGGGTTCAGCCCCTTCAACTGCCGCGTCGGCAGCCCTCGAAGCAGAATCCGCGTCAATCCGCTTCCCTATGAGGGCTTCCTCGGCTGCCTTCGCACGCCAGGGTATGGGAGCCACTGCGCCCAGAACCACTCGAGCATTTCTGCACACTCCCCCTTCCATCTGGACCCAGATACTCACGGCAGAAATGGCCCAGTCATGGGCCTGCATTTCCCTCTGTTCGACCGCGATGCTCTTCGAACCAGACGGCGGACTGGGGACGCGAACCTCGGTGATGAGGTTTCCGTCCGAAAGGATCGTCTCCTTCTCGGGATCGTCTTCCGGCAGAACGAAAAACTCCTCCAGTTTGACCGTCCGGCTGCCGCCCTGCCCTGTGATCTCCAACGAGGCGTCGTAGGCAACAAGCGGCGTTGCGATACTGGAAGGATGAACGATGTAGCAGGGTCCACCGCCCAGTATGGCGTGATACTGGTTTTCGCCATCGACGGCGAAGCAGTCGGCGCCGCCCTTCTTCAAGCAGGGAAACAGTTGTCCCCGGAAAAACCAGCACCGAGGACGCTGGCAGAGGTTGCCTCCGAGAGTCGCCCGATTGCGGATCTGTGGGGTCGCCGCTCGATGGGCGGCTGTCGCAAGGGCGGGGTAATGCTCCTTGACGGCAGGATTATCGGAGATCTCGGCTAGAGTCGCCAAAGGTCCAAGCCGTAATCCTTCCTGCTGACTGTAAACCACGCGGTCCAGACCTTCGATTGACTTGATGTTTACCAGCCGTTTCGGCGAAAGCAAGCCCTCTTTCATCTGATCAACGAGGTCGATCCCTCCCGCAAGATAGGCACTGTCCGCCTGATCCTGGAGGAGATTCCGGGCTTCCTCAACCGAGCCGGCGTTTACATATTCAAAACGATCCATTGCTCCTTCCCCTTTTCGCTGTTTCTCAAGCGTTAAGAGCCTCGAGCACCTTGTCGGGCGTTATCGGCAGGGAAAAAACTCGCTTGCCGATCGCATTCGCGACGGCGTTTGATATAGCCCCTGCTGTCGGAATGGCGGGGGGCTCACCCAGCCCCACCACGCCGGTGTTTGTTCCTGCGTTATAGACTTCGAGAAACTCGACTTCGATCTCAGGAATATCCATAGAGCCACTGATCTTGTACTGCTCCAGGTTCGGGTTGACCATAACGCCGGTCTGCTTGTCGAGAATCCGATTCTCGAGCAGGGCGTAGCTCATTCCCTGGATCACCCCGCCGTTGACCTGGCTGCGTGCCAGCAGCGGATTCACCACTCGACCGCAGTCATGCACCGCAACGATTTTGATCACCTTGACCTGACCGGTCTCGGTGTCCACCTCGACTTCAGCGAACTGGCATCCGGCGGTTCCGTTTCGATACACGTCAAAATTGGGGAACCGCTGCCCATGCGCAGTGATTTTCTCGCCGTCCATCAGAGAAGCCACCTGTTTCCAGGACAGGGATTTGGCCGTATCAGACTTCACCCGTATCTGTCCCCCTTCGGCTTCCAGATCGTCGGGCTCAACACCCAGTTCGGGAGCGGCGAGTGCAAACATGCGCTTTTTGGCATCCACCGCGGCCATACGGATCGCCGGGGTGATCGAAGGGGCGGTCTGACTTCCGCCACTTCCTCCGGAGAAAGGATACTGGGTGTCCCCGATATTTACGCGAAGCTCATCGACCTGCAGACCCAGCTCCTCAGCTGCCACTTGCGCGAGGATCGTTCGGGTCCCTACACCGAGGTCCTGGGTCCCCATCATGACATCAACGGCGCCATCTCGTGCGATTTCGACGATCGCCTGGGTCCCCCCGCCGCCCATACCGCCCCAAATGGAGCTTCCCATTCCAAGCCCCCGGACCTTCTTTCCGCTCTGGGACCCGGATTTTTTCCGGCGATTCCAACCGATCTTCCGCGCGCCGATTTCGTATTCGCGCCTCCGGACTGGATTTGGATCATTCTTCATGCGAAGATCGAGCGGGTCGATTTCTAGTTCCTCGGCGAGGATGTCCATCATCGAATCGATCCCATACGCGCCCTGCGGATGCCCCGGAGCCCGCATGGCACGTGCGCGGCCCGCATTGATAATGACATCCTGATGCTCCACAAGAACATTGGGGCAATCATAAATCGACCTTAACGGCCGCGAGCAACCGGCGCCGCCGCCGATCCCTCCTGTACCGGAGGACTTCATATGGATGGCCGTCAGGGTGCCGTCCTTCTTGGCCCCGATACGGATCTGCTGCACGGAAGAGGGACGATTCCCGGCGGAAAGTTGCTCCTCTTCCCTATCGAGCATGATCTTGACCGGCCGTTTAGTTTCCCGGGCCATTTCCGCTGCCGCCCGCATGTATTCGTCCGTACCAAACTTGCTTCCGAATCCGCCGCCCATGTGGTGGGTAATGCAACGGACATTGCTATGGGGCAGGTCAAAGTACTCCGCCATCCCGTCCCGGACTGAGAAGACACCCTGGGTCGAGGCCCAGACCGTCATGTGCGTATCATCATCCCACCGGACCACGATGCCGTGAGTTTCCAGACAACAATGGGTCTGCACCGGAGTCCGAAGCGTCGCTTCCACGACCACTTCGGCTTCGGCAAACCCCTCCTCGATATCGCCCCGTCTGTTGATGTCGGCATCCTCTTCGTCCGCGTTCGGCCGGCTCTCGAAAACTCTCGGAGAATCGGGCTTCATCGCCTCATCTTCATCCACAACGAAGGGAAGCGGCTCGTAGTCCACCTTCACTTTTCTGGCCGCGTCCCGAGCGGCTTCGATCGACTCCGCCGCGACCGCTGCCACATAGTCGCCCACATAGCGAACGGTCCTGGCTTCAAAATTAAAGGTCGCTTTGATGCCGGGAACACGCTGGGCCTCCGAAAAATCAACCCCGTTCACTTTCGCGTTCGGATGAGGCGAACGCACAATCACTCCGTGGAGCATTCCGGGGAGATTAATGTCGTACGTATAACGTGCCTGCCCGGTGACTTTCGCTTTTCCATCAACGCGAGGCACAGACTTCCCGACCACATCGAGCTTCGAGTTCGCGTCCCAAATCTGGGGATCGTTTTCGGGAACTCCCTCAATGGTGCGCGTCTCGAGCTGACCGGGAAAGCCGACTGTCGCTTTAACATCCTTAGCCATGGGTCCGCCTCCTTACGCCATCCGCTTGGCCGCTGTTTGAACCGCCTGGAAGATATGGGGGTACGTCCCGCACCGGCATAGGTTTCCCGAAATGCCTTCTTTGATATCTTCCAGGCTTGGGTTCGATTTGCGGTCAAGGAGTGATTTGCAGGCCATTATCATCCCGGGAGTGCAAAAGCCGCACATCAGCCCGTCGTGTTCGATAAAGGCTTCCTGAACCGGATGAAGCTCGTCGCCGTCGGCAAGCCCCTCGATAGTTGTGATCTCTTTCCCGTCGGCCTCGATGGCGAGCGTCATGCACGAATTGACCAGTTTCCCATCGATTTCGACAGAACACGCGCCGCAGGACCCTCTGTCGCATACCAGTTTGGTCCCTGTCAGGTCCAGATGGTTCCGAAGGGCGTTCACCAGCGTCACCCGGGGTTCCACACTCAGGTTGTGCCGGCGCCCGTTCACCCTGAGAGTGATCGGAACCGGTCCGGGTCCCAGAGGCGTTGGGCCGCTCGAAGCTCCCTGGGCCTGGGCTTCTTCGGCCACACTCACAAGCAGGCCCGTGGCGGCGCTTCCGACCCCAACACCCTTCAAGAACGACCGGCGACTCAGCATACCGCCATTGTTGTCGCCGTCTTTCGTCTCGGCCATAGGATTAACCTCCATATGTCGACTTACTGGGAAAAGTCCGGATGGCCTCGCGCCAGGCTGCTCAAAGCCATGGTGGCCCCCGACCCCAAATACTATCCAGACCCTGGTGAATCTTCTATAACTGCGCCGCCATCCGACAGATAGCGCCACAAACAATTTCCGGATTCAAGAGCTATACCGCGAGCCCCGCTTCCTGGTCAGCTCGAACGAGATGCCTTCTCCTCGGTCTCGACAGCAGAAGGGTCTGTCCTTGACTTCGAAGCTTTCCAGGTTTGAGGCGGGCGGCGTTTCTTCAAACCCTCGAATTTACCTCCCTTTTCACTCGCTCCGCGCCAAACACCGATCAATTCCGCAACAATTGAAACTGCGATCTCCTCGGGAGTGACAGCTCCAATCTCCAGGCCGATGGGCGCGTGAATCGTCTCGATGCGTTCGGGTGGCACCCCTCGGGCAACCAATTCCTCGAAAATGAGCCGCACTTTCCGGCGGCTCCCCAGGAGACCGACGTATCCCGCGTCGGTCCCAGCGGCCCATTCCAGCACCTTGAAATCGTGATCATGCCCGCGTGTGGAAATAACGATGTAAGATGATTCGTTGATCTTGAGTTTCTGAAATGCCTCGCCCCAATCCTCGGCAACAATCTCGTCAGCCATGGGGAAGTTCTCTCGATTGGCATAGATCGGGCGGTCGTCGACGACTGTGACTCGGAAACCCGCCTGCCTGGCGGCCTGGCAGATAGCGCCCCCCACGTGCCCCGCGCCGAAAATGTAGACCCAGGGAGTTGGGACTATCGCTTCGAGATAGACTTGGATTTTCCCGCCGCAGACGAGGCCGCTGCCTTCGATGTCGTCTTCGGTCAAATCGAAATCCAGAAGCTGCGGCTTTCCTTCGAGAATGGTCCGGCCCGCGCGTTGACGAACATCATTCTCGACGCAGCCCCCGCCGATGGAGCCGAGAATCCGGCCATCGGCATAGATCAGCATCTTGGCGGACTCTTTTTGAGGGGTAGAGCCTCTGCGGTGGATGATGGTTGCCAGGGCGCCTTGTTCGCCCTGCTCAAGCATCCGAAGAATAGCTTGGTAAATCTCGACCACTCAGGAGCAAGATCCGTAGTTGAATCTGGTTTGGAAAACCAGAAAAACTTGTTGATAACCAGGCAGTGACAAGCTAAATCCTCACTTAGGGTGCGTATTATATCATTGCCCCCCAAGAGGTTCAAGCCCAATTTCGTCATTGCTACCACCGGTATAAAGCTTGACGGGAGCGTTGCTATTTGATATCTGGTGATAGCGACGGCAAATTTCACATTCGGGACAGAAGATTCAGTTTCTAATCGGAGATTGTCCGGGAAATACTGAATGTCATGCAATCGATCACACTTTGGGTCCACCTGATCTTGGCAATTTTCTGGATCGGGAGCATTTTTGTCACACGGCTCGTACTCGTCCGGGTTGGGGCGGACGAAGTGGGTCTGAGGGAGCGAATCCGATGGCTCCAAATGGTGGAGAAACGCCTGGCGAGACCAACGATGCTCTCCCTCCTCCTACTCGTTCTCACGGGAATGATGAATCTAGGGGTGTACGCGCATGCCGCCGGGGGTCATATAAGTTCGGCGTTTTGGATGGTGCTTGGAGTGAAGATGGTTTTTTTCATTGTCCTCGTGGGGCTATCCGGGGTGAGAAGCCATCGGCTCGGCTCAAAACTCACCGAATTGAGTAGTTCCAATGAACCCGACGACGAGGTCTTGGAAGGATTATGGAAGAAGTCATGCAACCTGTTGAATGCCCAATGTGTGTTGGCCGCCCTCCTTGTCCTGTTTGCGCTGCTACTCAGGCGAGTCTGAGGGCTTCGGACTTCCTGCCATCTCCACGTTCACACCGTCGGCTCGTCTTCGAATTCAATCCCGTTCGTATCGAGAATAGTGCCTTCTTCGAAACGCAGCATCGCGATGGACTTGAGATAATCCATAACCGCCCTGAGCTCGTTCCCCTCCTGGGCCGTCATTTGGTCCTGAAATTCGAGGACCTGGAAGGTCGTGGAAACGCCCGCTTCGAGGCGCCTCTCCTCGGCATCCAACTGCTCCCGGGCCAACCGCCGCGCCTCGCTTGCCGAGTCGATCAGCCTCCTGTTCGTGTCGACGTTGCGAATCGCCTGCCGAACGGTTCGAGCCACCGTCAACTTCGTGTTTAGGAGCGTCAGGTCAGCCTGCGTCAGGGAATGGCGGGCCCGGACGACCTTACCGCGAGCGGCTCGATTTCCCAGGGGATATGTGAAGTTGAGCCCCACATTGAATTGGAAAGCGTCCGCATCGCGGATATCCCCCAGGAACTTGGCCCCCGACTCCCGGCGGGCGTTCCAACCGTAAGAACTCGACAATGACAAATCGGGGAGCATGCCATTTCTGGCCTGGGCCAGGCTGAGCTCGGCGTTCTTCTTTGCCATTTCAAACTGCCGGAACTCGGGCCGGTTGTGGAAGGCAAGCTCCAGGCTCTTCTGCTCGTCCAATTCCACGTCGGTAATCTCGGGGGGCTCGATGGGGACGATCACCATATTCCACAGGCGCGAACCGGCTGAAACGTTCAGCATCCGGAGTAGTTCGTCTTCTGCATCCTGGATCGTGGCGCCGGCCTGTATGACCTGGCCGCGGGCTTCAGCGACTTGTGCCTCCGCCTGGGTGACAACCAGCGGCGCCAGAGCGCCGACTGCGACCTTGCGTCGATTCTGTCTCAGAAGTTCTTCCGCGCGATTCAGACCGGACTGCTGCACCTCCAGATTTTTCAAGGCGAAGACCAGGTCCCAGTATCTTTGCTCCACAGTATGGATGGTATCCATTACCCGCCGCTTGGCCTCGTACCAGGACGTTTTCCGGTTGATTTGCGCGATGCGGATGTTGAACCGGTTCGTCCGGATCCCTCCTCCCCGCAGAAGGGGCTGAGTCAAGGAGAGGACCAGGCTCCCGCCTACTTCGGTTTGGAAGCGATTGAATGTGCTGCGTGTATTGTCAAACTGAAAGACCAAGGAATAAGCCGTCCCCGTGATCAGCTTTCCCCCGAGAGATGACGCGAAGTTAACGATCTTCGCCTGGGTAGACGACGGGGCGCCAAACACCCGTTCGATCGCGCCCTGGGGTTGTTTCCTCCGGAGATAACCGGAGTTGACACCAACCACGGGATCAAACTCGCCCTGAGCGGATGTAATTGTCCCCTCGTCCATCCGCGGTTGGAGCTCCGCAATCGCGATATCCAGATTGTTCTCCATCGCCAGGGCAAAGCAATCCGCCCGAGACAGGACAAGGGTCTCCTCTCCCTCCCGAACTTCGACCTCGGGGATTCCATAGGTCGTTCTCAGGTGGACTGTTTCCGATCCTGCATCCGATTGCGCCAAAAGCGGACTGCACCAGCCGACACCACTGGCCAAAGCCAGGCCGGCGACGATCCACTTTCGAGCAGACCGGGAGTCGAACTTGAATTTCAGCCGATTCTTCATCGCACCCCCCTTTATCGTGTCATTTTTGCTGCCAGTAGGCCCAGTAGACAGGGTATGAGTTCTGGCCGCGTTGCCTTTTTGTCTCGTTAGATGCTGCATCTTTCAAATTCCGAGTCCGGGTGTCCAGGCAATCCTGCGTTGTGGATTGAGGGCGTCTCCCGGACGGACTCCCTCTGCACGCACATTTCTCCCCTCCACCATTTCATTACGTCTGCTCATCGGAAATATCACAGAAAACGCCGACCCGGAAGAGGCAAGGTTGCCCAATGGGGAGGATGACTCCGGCCGAGTGCCGGCCGCACGCTTGCGCCGCCCTCCTCGAACGACCGGAGAGTCATTTCGGCGCCAAGATTCCCATTACCCGGATGTCGTGGTAATCCGAAGAATGGAAGACAAACCGGCGCAGAGTCCCTTCGTTCTGAAAGCCGATTGCCTCGAAATACTTCACCAGCGGCACATCTTCTTCCATCACGCGGGCGAACAAGCGATTGAGTCCCTGGGACTCGAAGAGGTGATTCATAATGCCGCGCCCAAGCTTGGCAATTGGTTCACTGACCAAAAGGTCCGCGTTAGAGAAAAAGATGGAAATTTCTGCATGATGCCATTGGGGATGAGGCTGGGTTTTGAATAGGCCTTCCCGTTTGCCGTCAATCAGGATGATGAATTCTCCTGTCGCAGGGCGGTCCTCCAGTTCCTTGGCCCTTTCCATGACCGACCGTTTACCGATCCCATCGAGAAGGAAATAGCTGGCAGAACCCTGCTCCTCCCAGGCAACGATCTGTTCCAGGTCCGACTCATCGGCCATTCGGACCTCGCCCTTCAGCTTGCCGAGCGCGAATTGGACGGACGATGTCGGATCCTGTTCGCCCCACGTGCGGGAGAGCGGAATTGCCGCCTCCTGGAGCGTGTTGTAGCAAACCGTGCAGATTTCTACGAGCGTCCGATACACGTCACAATACTTGAGAGAGGGCTTAACCGGCGCAAAACCCTTGGTTGAGGAAGCCGCGGGGCAGCTTCCCCCGCAGAAATGCCTGGCCCAGCAGACCGAGCATTCGGGCTTATCCTCCACATGAAGTTGTTCGAATCGCTGCTCCGTATCCAGGGAATAATCCCCGCCATCCAGGGAGCCGAGGCGCATGTCGCGACGGTCGAAAAAGCGCCGGCAGGGATACAGCTCTCCCGTTCCGGTGAGAAAGATCTCGTTTCGCATTGCGGGACACTTTCGAAGCGTCTTTTCCCCATAGAAGATTTTTCTAAAGAGATCGGAAATCGGGTAGAGTCGAAAAAAGCTCTGTCTGAGAATGCATTCGAGATAATAGGTTGCGACGAGTCTCCAAGCATCAACGAGCTCTTCCTGGGAATGCCCTGCAGCCAGGATCCCATCAGGCGCATACGCCTCGTCGAATTCAACCGCAATGTCCGTGAACCCGAGCTGGTGGAGATGCTTTACCGCCTGGACCATCTCGATGGTCCGGGGGCGAACATGAACCCGGCCGGAAGGCGCGGCCTTGCGGCCGGGGGATGCTGCCGACGCAAGCTTTGAAAGATCGATCCCTTTTCTCGCAGCTCGACTGTCGAAGAACTTCAGCAGCGGATCCAGAGTTTCCCGGGACTTGAAATCGAAGCTGAAATCAATTCCGTTGTTTCCAACGGCCCTCGCGGAATTTGAACTGAGGGGTAAATCCTTCGCTATCAGCCGATAGTTGAATTCTTTCTTGAACCGGGTCCCCGCCTGGTCGGCCTGGGCTGCCGCCGCGTCGATTAGTTTTCGATCGTTCGGCAAACCCGCGAACAGAAATTCGACTGTGAGATTTTCCTCGGCGCCGCTCCGCATCACCAGGAAATCCACTCCTTTCCTCGCGAGTTCGGGAGTCACCGGCGGCTCTAAGGTCGCGACGCCGCTCTTGTCTGAAACCGGCGCAGAACACAGCAGGGTCAAGGTGTGGCCTGTTGGAACCTTGTCCTTCCATTTCTTCTCCTCAGCCCCCTTTTTGGAATCCTCTTCCGCCTCCCGCAGGATATGCCCATCCTGCCGGAGCGACTCCAATTCTTCCAGAACCTCTCGCGCTTCGACAGGATCAAACTGTTCTCCGAGGAGATGAATGATCTCGTTGGGGCGCTTCCGCCCATAATGCTCCAGGGCGTGATAACCGATCTCGTCTGTCTCGAAGACGAAGCAGTTGTCCACATCCAGGGCGAAAAGGCGATCCCCGACCCTGAATCGATGTATTCTCTCTGCTGTGGGCTGACCGGGCATCAGTAAGTTCCCAGACCGCCACGATCGCGGCTGACGTTCTCACACAATTTGAAGATTCCGACGCCAATGGCAAACCAGATGGCGGAATTGATGATGAGAATCAGCAATTCACCTGACCCGATCAGTTCGGTCAACGCGACCACTACCCCGTCTTTATCCGGCACCATGAGGCGCTTCAGCATGCTGGTCCCGGGATACAGCGGAACAAATCTCAGCAGACGCTCCACCAGCAAGGACGAACCTTCGTATTCGTAAAATACAATCAACAAAAGCAGAATCTTGAGCAGGGTCGCCACCTGCCCGATACGTTTGAACATGAGGGACAATCCGCCGAGAATGAAGCCCACTCCGTAAAGTCCGACCAAAGTCATTCCCAGAACCAAGGCCACCGATCCGGGCGCAAGATTCACGGAGATGTCCATGCTCATCGTCACGACCGTGAAAAGCAAACTCACGTAAAGGAACTGAAAAGAGGTCACACCGACCGCTCGCGCGCAGAATATCGTGACGAGACCGTGGGGGCTGAGGCAGAGCTGTTCGAGCACGCCCGTTTCCGCCGCACTTCGTATCTGCCCGGTGAAGAGCCCGATGGCCTGGCTGGCGAACATCCACATCAGGAAGGCGACCAGTCTTTCTGCCTCGATGTTGATGTCTTGGGTTGCCTCCCTAAAAAGGTTCGGGTTCAGCAGGATGAAGAAGAACACGGCGTAGGTAAATACGGCCTGGAAGATCGTGGCCAGAATGTACCGCTTGGCGTAGATGAAGTAGAGGACGAACTCCGCCTTCAATGTGAGGAAGAACCCTCCGATATTTCCTGCAATCGCAGTCACTTTTCTTCTTCCTCCTTCTCAGACGAAGTCAATTTAAAGAAGATTTCCTCAAGGCTTGTTTCCTTGCGGGAAAGGGAACTCAGTTCTGCCCCTTCCTGCTTCAGGAACGCCATCACGTCATACAGAACGCTCGCCTGGTCGAGCGCGAGTCTCATAACCATGTGGCCGTTTTCGGACCAGCTCTCAATCTGCTGCACCCCTCCCATCCCCTGGATTCCTTCAAGTCTCGGGGTGTTGCCAAAATGGAATTCGTAAATCTGATCGGAGAAAAGGCTGATCAGATTCTCGGTGGTGTCCAGGGCCACCAATTTTCCATTGTGAATGATCGCGATCCGGTTGCAGATCTCCTGGGCGACATTCATATCGTGCGTAGTGATGATGGCGGTTTTCCCTTGTTCCTCGGTCAGCTCCCGGATCTTCGCCTTGATGGTGCGGCTCGATGCCACGTCCAACCCCGTTGTCGGCTCATCGAACAGAATCACTTCCGGATCGGACATCAAGGCAATGCAGATGGCGAGCTTCTGCTTCATCCCGCGCGACACTTTCCGCACCACCGTATCCATCTTATCGCGGAGTCCAATGAAATCCACGAGCATTTCGCCGCGATCTTTCAGTGTTTTTCCCCGGACACCGCGCAGGTTGCCGTAATAATTCAGGTTCTCTCGGACCGTCAGCGGCCAGTGAGAGGTGCGAGACCCTTCCAGCACAACACCGACCTTCTCCAGCATCTGTTTCCGGTTCCGGATCACATCCAGGCCGTCCAGCCGGATTCTCCCCTCTGTGGGCCGAAGCAGGCCGCAGATCATCTTCACCATCGTCGTCTTGCCGGCGCCGTTGGGACCCAGCAGGCCGAGGATCTCGCCACGGCTGACCTGAAGCGCAATATCGTCAATCGCCGTGACCTGCTTTTTTTTCCGCCAGGCTTTATAGACCTTGGTTACATTGTCGATTTCGATCATGCTCATAATATATCCTTGGATCTCGATCCCATCAAGGACGGAAAGCTTTCCCCTTCGGCATCATCAGTTCCTTCGTGAGCGGCTTCAACGAACTCATTCAGGGCCTCATATTCCTTCAGCTCGTTTCGATAGTGAATTTGAATATCCCGAACGGCATGGATCATAACAACAAATATGTAGCTTCCGGTACCGTAATACGCAAATCCGAGGGTCAAAGAAAAGAGGACGAACTCAAACCGTTGATACCAGTCGTGGAATCGGTTCCGATGAAGCATCGTGAAGGCCAGGGCGACGAAAATGATAAATGGGCATGCAAGCGCCAAGCTCTCCCCGGCGAACGATGCGATCAAGAAGGTCTGAACCGCAACCCGCCACAGAAATTCCTCGAACAGAGCCACACCCAGGAAACGCAAAACGATCAAGGGCTGGGCGCGGTAATACTTCGCCACATCCCATACGGGAAGCGTGATGCGGACCGCCTCCCGAAGAGACTGCTTGGTGGCGATCAGGGCCACGCCGAATAAGATTTGGCCGGCAACAATGCCCGAAAGAAAGAATATCGGGGTTTTTGCAGTGGGCGTGAAGGCCAAACCGATGTATCGAAAAAGCGCAAGGAGAAAAAGGACATGGCCGACGAGAAGAGGCCATATGTGGCCCCGGTTGGCTCGCCAACTTAAAACGACCAGGATGAGATAGGCCGATAAAAAGAATAGAAACAGTTTGTCCAAGGGAATCCAATGTGGGAAGGGAGCCGGCCCATTCAGACATACCCGCGCGCGATAAATCGATCTTTGTTCTGCTCGACGAACTCGTCGTACTCCTCGCGCAGCAGGCCGTAGCCGTACATGTCATGATACTCTCCGTCCCGGTAGACGTGTTTGCGCAGCACCGCTTCCCGTTTTGCGCCAACTCGCTCGGTCATGCGGGCGGAACGCGTGTTGTAAGAATAGATATAAGCTCCGATACGCCGCAGATTTAGCTCCTTAAAAGCATACGTCACTGCGGCCAAGCTGGCTCGAGGACCATAAAGTCGGTTACGGTTTTCCTCTTTGTCCAGGTAGATCTCCATCAGGGCATTCCGATTCTTCCAGCTAATTGAATTGAAGCTGATCAGCCCTATCGCTTCCCCTTTCTCGTTTTCAATAATCAAAAATATGATGGTCGGATAAGGAGTAGCCGAAACAGCGCTGAACTGCGACAGGATCGTCTTGCGGAGTTGGCTCTTGGATCGAATTGGATCCCCGTACAGGTACATCATGAACTCCCGGTCCTGCATCCATTCGGTGATGATATCCACGTCGCGCTTCTCCGGTTTCCTCAGCCGGACCGATCGATTCGCTCTTTTTCCAGTCATTCCACTCCCCCGCTGCGGGCCAGTTCGGCTTCTTCCGGTTCGGACGCCTGAACATCCGTCAGTGGGAACGAGAGATCTTCCCGTAAAATGCCAAACGTGTACACCGAATGATATACACCTTTCCTGTACATGATACTACGGGAGAGGCCCTCTTCAACAAAACACACCCGATTGAGGAACTCTTTGTATTGCTCCTCGACGTCCAGAGGGCGGGAAAAGATCCGAAGAAGGTTCTTATTGGACATCAGATATCTGACCATCAACCTTCCCGCCTCGGCGAAGGATTCCTCAAGAAAATTCAACGGGTTCAAAGCGCCGAAGCGGATTTCGCAAGCCCTGGTTTCCCAAGTGAAGGACCGGATCTGAACGAAGCCCAAGACGGCGCCTTGTTTGTCTTCAACTACCAGTGGCACTCCTTCGAAAGAGGACCGCATCCGGGCCAACTCTGCCTCAAGCTCGGAGTAAGACTTCGTCTCGATTTCATACCGCACGTTCATGAAGAAGGAGCGTGGCTCCTCCGAGCTCATCAGGTCAAAAAGGGGGTCTAAATCGAGGGATTCAAACAGCCGGATATCGACGGATTTTCCTTTAATCATTGGTATTTCTTGCGGGAAACAGGCCCTCTGCCCCTGGGGTTTCGTCTACTCAAGTACAATCAAATCAATACCTTGTTACAAATCAACTGCCGAGGTCATCGTAACAAAGTGCCCGGCCCTTAAGCAAGGGCATTTCCGTGTTTGGCTGTCGTTACGTTTAAAGATGTTTCTCGAGGCAGGAGCAGGGTACAGTTTGTAACATAAACCGAGGTATGAACTTCCGGCAGTCCCAGCAGGGTTGAATCCATAATGCCCAAGAGCCAGAGTATTGACTTTAGTTTGGGCGGGATTTATAATTCGCAGTCCCGGTGAGGGAAGGCCGGTTGCGGTTATTCGGCTTTGATTAGATTGAGCACTTGACGCCATGCAAGGCATTTGCGAATCCATATGCGATCCAACAAGAAAGATAAATCGAGATGAAACGAACCTATCAGCCATCCAATACACGACGGAAGAGGACCCATGGTTTCCTGGTTCGGATGAGAACCCGGGGAGGGAAACGCGTACTAGCGAGACGACGGAAGCGAGGAAGAAAACGAATCGGCGTATAACAGCCAAAGCTTGCGGCTTTCCGAAGGAATACCGTCTACTCAAACCAGAGAAATTCAAGGAGGTTTACGAGACAGGGAAGAAACTGGTTAATTCGGAATTTGTGATTTACATCAGCCTGGAAAGGGATGATACACGCCTGGGGGTGGCGACTAGCAGAAAGATTGGGCCGGCGACGGTCAGAAATCGCCTGAGGCGGATCGTTCGCGAGATTTTTCGTCTCAACAGGGCACGGATCGTGCCTGGAACCTGGATTGTTACGATCCCGAGGCGAGCAGCACGAGAAATCGATTGCAATCGAGGAGAAACGAGTTTCCTGGGCTTGCTGAAAGATGGAGGCGCGTTGATTGACTAAGGTCGCGATAACATTGATACGGCTATACCAGGTGGTTTTGTCCCCAATTTTGCCGCCCGTTTGTCGGTTTTATCCCTCCTGCTCCCAGTTCGCGGCCGAGGCTTTGGCCCGACACGGAGTTTTCAGAGGAGGGTACCTGGCATTGAAACGCATTCTCCGCTGCCACCCATTTCACGCGGGGGGTTACGACCCCATCCCCTGATCAGACTCCGGTCTGTTCATCTCTATTCCTTTCCCTGACTTTTACCCGACCTATGGATCGAGAAGAACTAGGCAGACTACTAGTAGCTTTTGCTTTATCGTTGGCGGTGCTGCTGCTGTATTCGTTTTACTTTGCCCCGAAAAGGGTGGAGACACCTCCGCCGGGAGCAGTGGATGTTCCCCCAACGCAATCGGCGGTTACCCCAACCGCTGCTGAATCGGACGTTCTTCCCTCGACGAGTGTGGATGAAGCCGGTGATTTCAAGCTGGATTCCTCTTCCATGGTCGTCACTTTCAGCAATATCGATGGGCTTCTCACCCAAGTTGAGCTGAGGGGCCACGCTTCAAAGGGAGAGGATGGAGGCTTCGTCAAGCTCGTCCCGGCTCCATCCAGGAGATTGGACGACACCCTGAAAGAGGGTGGAGTCATCGAGGTGTTGGGGAAAGAAACCTTTTACAGGATGCCGGACTATCCCTTGAGGATGGAGGTATATGGGGAGGCCGCGAGCGGATTTATTTCCGACCAGCTTTACCAGGTCGTGGAAGGAATTGATAGTCTCACCTTTCGCCATCGGTTTGAAAGCGGAATCGAGTTGGCGAAGACATACCGATTGGGGGGCAGAAACCTGATCGACTTCGAGATCGACATCGAGATTCAGTGGACCAACTATTCTGACGAACCATTGGAATTCGGAACCGAGCAGGAGCCGGGCTATCGGCTGTACTGGCAACCTGGAGTCGAGAATCCTGAACTGCGGGAGCAAGGAGAGCTATTCTCGTCATTCCTCATGAATGGCGACTACCAGGAGAAACCGGCAAGAAAGGTAAAGGGACCGATTGCCGTGACCGAAGCCGACTGGATAGGTCAGCGATCTCGCTATTTCCTGGCCGCATTTCTCCCCGATCCGGAAACGGACAACCTGCTGAGAGGGGAAATTAGGCCGATCTATAGCTATATCTGCAATTCGCACCCGGATGTGATCCGAGAGGGTCCGGGCAAATGCCCCCTGGACGGGAAGGATCTGACCCCTACCCCTAACCTGATCACCTCCATCGAATCTGACTACTTTGTCCTGGGCCTGGGCCCGGGCGCCACGCACGTGGATCGCTTCCGGCTCTATGTGGGGCCGCGGCAGCAGAATTCTCTCCGGGGAGTCGATCCAAAGCTTACCAGAGCCGTCTACTTCGGGATGCTTGATCCGCTTGGACAAGGAATGCTCGCCTTCATGCGATGGATTCACAACCTTTATCCCAATTGGGGAATTGCCATTATCGCTCTGACTTTTCTGGTCCGGTTCGTTTCGCTGCCCCTGACCCAGAAGGGCATGGATTCGATGAAAAAGATGCAGGCACTTCAACCCCAGATGCAGGAATTAAAGGAGAAATACAAGGATAAGCCCCAGGAACTCAACCAGAAAATGGCGGAGTTCATGAAAGAACATCATGTCAATCCCATGGGCGGCTGCCTGCCAATGCTTATCCAGATGCCGATCTTCATCGCCCTGTTTTCCATGCTCCGGAACGCGTTCGAGCTGCGGGATTCCCAGTTCCTGTTCTGGATCAATGATCTTTCCGCCCCGGATACGCTATTTACTTTTCCCTTTAGTTTGCCGGTCATAGGAAATGGGTTCCATTTCCTTCCAATCGCCATGGCCGGTGCTATGTTTCTCCAGCAGAAGATGGCAGCCAACCCGATGGCAAAAACGAATGATCCGACCCAAAAAATGTTGAAGTATATGCCGCTCATTTTCGGATTCATCTGCTACAGCATGCCGTCGGGATTGAGCCTGTACATTTTGGCCGGCACATTATTCAGCATGGTCCAGCAAGTCTACGTGAAGAAGGCGGGGAAAGGCGGAGCTCCTGCGTTCGCCTAAGAGGAGTGACACTCTATTCGGCCCAATACTCCCCCCAATCAATGAGGAGGACACCGATGAACTCAGTGGAAATCGAAGCCAGGACCGTTGACGAGGCCATAGAACAAGCCCTCAATGAATTGGATATCCCCCGGGAAGATGCAGACATTGAAGTTTTGGAAAAGGGAAGCAAGGGTTTATTCGGTGTAGGCTCGAAGCCTGCCCGAGTCCGGGTCTCAAAACTCTCTTCTGCGACTGAGCCCGAAACGGTCTTGCGGGAAATACTGGACAGGATGAATCTGACCACGAAGGTTAGTCGAGAAGAGAAGGAAGACGGCATCTACCTTGATGTCGAGTGCACGGACCCGGCAATCTTGATCGGAAGAAAGGGACAGAACCTTTCCAGTGTCCAGTATCTGGTGAACCGCATTTACAGCAAGGAAGATCGCACCCAGAAGCGCGTTTACATCGATGTGGAAGGTTACCGCAGCCGCCACTTGAAGAAACTCGGGGACCTCGCTCATCAAATGGCGGAGAAGGCGATCGAGAGAGGTCGGCCGATTCGACTCGAGCCGATGAGCCCCCAAGATCGGTGGGCAATCCACGTCTCCCTCAAGGACCATGACAAAGTGCGGACATTCAGCCGGGGAACAGGCACCTTCCGAAATGTGGTCATCGCGCCGAAGGACGCATCGAACGACGAGCCGTTCAGAGAAAACCAAGACTGACAGGATCCCGGCCCGCCCACTTTGATGGAGTCCCGCGGTCCCGGGATTTATCCCTATCCGACCCATTCCGGGAGATTCCGAGGATTGTAGTTCGAGAAACCGGACGCGACGCCGGCTCCGTGAAAGTCCTCAACCTCTCGGGCCAAACCCCAACAGAGGCTCAATGGAAAAGGACGATACGATCTGCGCAATCTCGACCCCTCCCGGAGAGGGCGGAATCGGAATAGTTCGACTGAGCGGGGCGGAATCAGTTCGAATCGTTTCCACCTTCTTCAGACCAGCCTCCGACTCAAAGCTTGAGAAGATCCCCTCGCACTATCTCACCTTCGGAAGAATTGTCGACCACGACGGCAACGCCGTCGATGAAACCCTTGTCAGCGTCATGAGGGCCCCCCACAGTTATACCTGCGAGGATATCGTGGAGGTAAACTGTCATGGGGGGATGGTCCCGTTGCGGCTGACTCTCCAGCTTGCGCTCGATGCGGGAGCCCGGCTTGCCGAACCGGGCGAATTCACGAAGCGCGCGTTTCTAAACGGCCGCCTCGACCTGGCCCAGGCAGAGGCAGTCGTCGATATCATCCGCAGCCGGACCGAGGCCGGACTCCGGTCCGCGCTCTCTCAATTGGAGGGGGGGCTGTCAGCAAGGATCGGGTCGATCCGCCAGGAGCTCTTGCACGCTCTTGCGCGCGTGGAGGCCAACGTCGACTTTCCGGACGAAGACCTGCCCGAGATCGATCTGGGACGAGTGGCGAAAAAAGTGCGAGGATGCTGTCAAGAACTCAAAGAACTCCGCGAGGGCGGGGAGAAAGGCAGGCTGCTCCAGGAAGGGGCTTCCGTGGCCATCGTGGGACGGCCGAACGTGGGGAAGTCGAGCCTGTTCAACGCCCTATTGCGGGAATCGAGAGCCATTGTCACTGAGATCCCGGGTACGACACGCGACGTTCTCGAGCAGAGCATCAATCTCAACGGCATTCCCACACGACTCTACGATTCTGCAGGGATCCGCGAGTCCGACGACAAGATCGAAGCGATCGGAGTCGACGCCTCCCGCCGCCTCATCGAGAAGGCCGACGTTCTCCTGATGGTTTTGGACGCGAGCGAAAAACTGACCGAAGAGGATCGAGGCCTGCTCAATTCCGACAGCGCGACCCTGGACCGATCCATTTGGGTCCTCAATAAGTGTGATTTAGCAAGCGTGACAAACCGGAAGACGCTTGAGATGGATTCCGAAAGTCTGATTCTGGAGATTTCGGCGCTGACGGGGGCCGGACTGAAGGAGCTGGAAAGCGCGGTCTACACCAAACTTGTCGGGGAATCCGGCGTTAGTTGGGAATCGGCCATCATGACGCGGGCTCGTCATCTTGAGAGCATCTCGGCGGCAATCCAAGCCCTCGACCGCCTCGAAACGGCGTTTGCGGACGGGATGTCTCCTGAGTTCCTGGCAGCCGATCTGAACGAGGTGATCGGTTGCCTCGGGGAGATTCTTGGTTTGGAGCCTAGTGACGAACTTCTCGACGTAATTTTCAGCGAGTTTTGTATCGGCAAGTGACGGATAATCTGAAATCCCCGCAACAGCAACCCAGTCCGCAATCGCGAGAAGCTGCCGTTAAAGGGAAAGAATTCACCACCTATTTACGCTGGCTTGTCCTGGGATTACTCGTGCTCTGTTTCGCTTTTCTTGCGATGAGCGGAACGTGGAAGGAGTGGGACCGCGAAAAGCTGGTAGCCGCTTTCCAGGCCTGGGGAGTTTGGGGAGGAGCCGCCTACGCAGCGGTTTACTGCGTGGTCTCCGCATTGGGCTTCCCCGCGTCCATCCTTTCTGCCGCGGGTGCAATTCTGTACGGAACCCTGTGGGGAACGGTGATCAACATGTGCGGCGTGATGGGAGGCTCGATGCTTTCCTTCGTAGTGGCCCGGCACCTCGCCGGGGGTCTGACTGCAAGGATTCTCGGCGCGCGGGTGTCCTGGCTGCACCGCCGACTGGAAAAGCATGGGTTCACGGCGACTTTGTACATGCGACTTGCCCTTTTCCCTTTCGCCCCCTTGAATTACGGAGCCGGTATTTCGGGGGTGCGAGCCGGCGATTTCTTTTGGGGAACACTGGTCGGGTTACTTCCAATTATTTTTCTGTTCACTTATGTGATCTCGAATATCGCCGAAATCCGGAGCCTATCCGACCTTCAAAGGCCCGGGATCGTCTTCGGCGTCTTGCTGTTCGCGGCATCTTTCGCCGCACCATTTCTTATCAAGAGAATTCGCCGTTGGAAGGGATGGGCAGGAGCAGTCAAAGAGGGGAATCAGGAGGATCGGAGCTGAGCAACCCGTTCCTCGAGGGCTTCAACCCAGTCTACAGGAATGCGAACACTGCCCATGAAGACACGGCCTTTCGCCATGCCGTGGCAGTCTGAACCTCCAGTGGGAAGGAGATTAAGATCCTTTGCCATCTTCATGTATTTGATCTCGTCTTCGTGTCCATATTCCGTGTGGCGCACTTCTATTCCCTGAATCCCTTCGGCCTGAAACTCAGGAATCCAGGAATCGTTTCGAACAAGGCCGGGATGAGCCATCACGGGAATCCCCCCCCATTCCCGGATCATTCGGCAGGCATCTTCAACTGAGAGGATCGCCTTCGGCACGTAGGCCGGTCTGCCATCCGCGAGGAATCGGTCAAACGCCTCCTGAACACTCTTTACCACGCCCTTCCTTTGGAGGACCTGGGCTATGTGGGGCCTTGCCACGACGCCTTCACCGGCAAGGGATTCGACTTCCTCCACGGTGATGGGGATACCCAACTCCTGAAGACGCGCTACGATTTCGTGGCCGCGTGTCTGGCGTTTGTCTCCAAATTCCCTCAGCGCTTTTACTACTGATTCGGATCGGTGGTCGATGAAGTAACCGAGAATGTGCACCTCGCGTTTTTCCCGGACGCAGCTCATTTCCACTCCACTCAATACCCGCACACCGAGCTTTTCGCCGGCCTTGATGGCCTCTTCCAGTCCTCCCACCTCGTCATGGTCCGTCAAGGCAATGATCGTCAGGCCGACCTTGGCGGCGGTTTCCGCCACCTCGGTGGGAGAAAATGTGCCGTCGGAGAAGTTCGAGTGAATGTGGAGGTCGCAGGTTTCTCTGTCTTCTGAGTAATCCATCATCTTATTGACTGGGCGCGTCTTATTTTCCTTTGAATCCGGGACTGCCTGTGCTGCCAGTCAGAGAGCCAGTCCCCAACGGGGCTGCGAGGCAAATCTTCCGAATCCCTGGGAGTCGGCTCACGAAGTTGGGCCACCGACAGGCGGGATAGGGCATTATCACAGATACGGGACGCGCGATCCAGATCCTTTTCTCGATGTTCGAAGTGCTTCGCCTGCTCCTGGAGCGCGCCTAGAGCCAGTGGCAGCGGCGCCTCCTTGCATCTTTCCCATAAAGTCAGTGCAAGAGGCCATTCACCTTGTTTCTTGTACATCGTCGCCAGCTCCATCGCCCCCTGAAACCAGTTCCCAGGCGGAATCGGCTCTTTCAGCAGCGCCTCATAGGCGGAGATCGCCTCCCCCACTTTCCCCGACCGGCCGTAAAGACGGGCCAAACCCCGCCTGTCCACGACGAAATCTACGTCGTCTCCGGCGATGATGGCGCAGATCCTGAGAAATAGTTTTGCCAGGGTGACAATATCGAACTGGTTGTGGCGAAACACCGGACGAAGCGGACGAGGATCGCCGCTGGTGAGGTAGTTGAAGTACATGTGGGGGATCAGATGACCGGGGATATCCTCTCCGCGGCCCTGCTGAAGAATTTCAGACTCCAGGTGACTCAGGCGGCAATCACCCGTGATGGATTTCCAGAGCCGCCTTGCGGGAAAAAGCAGGTCAAAATGGGGCCTCTCCTCGATGTCCGAATCGATACGGTTGAAGATCAGCCGGTTTCGGAGAAGCGGGACATCAAATGCCTTGCCGTTGTACGTGCAAATGGCCGGGAATTTCTTAAGGCGTTCAGCCAGGAAAGCAAGTTGTCCGGGCTCATCGTTATAGTCCCGCATGAAAAGCTGCTCGACATGGAATTCCGATCCGGTGAAATATCCCACCCCGATGAGGAACGCATACGTTCCCGTTCCGCCGGCCAGGCCGGTCGTTTCGGTGTCAATGAAAAGGATCTCGTCCAGGCGGGTGTGAAGTCTCTGGTCGGGAAAGAGCAACAGGGGGCCCGCGGCGGCGGCGTGGTGTTCGGATTTATCCCGCTCGGAACCGGAAGCGAAAAAACTTTCTTTGTATGTCCTGAAGAAGAAAGGGCTGGGGGTGGAAACAAACCGACCGTCGAGTGTGCTTTCCAGGTCCCGGCGTGAAGGTGTTTTTCGAGACAGCTTCTCCTTTCGCTTCTCCGGTAATAACCGTTCCAGCTCAGCCAGCCGGTTTCGTATCGAATCAGCCACCGATCAGTTTCTGAAGAAACGCGTCAAGTATTTCAGAATCTCGGCGCGCGGCATCTCAATAACCGTCATTTCACTCGGATCCGGGGTGTATACAAACTTCGCGGAATCGATTGGAACATCGAAGGCCATATCCCGGAGATCAATCCGCGCGGCAAACGGGACATTACCATACCTGCCTTGCGTTCGAAGCCCGCACGGGATCCACCTCCCCGGAAGTATCCCGACAACGACGAAATCGCACACACCGAATAAACGGTTTCCATCACTTGACCGAATGTCCAGGAAAACCGCTCCATCGATATCCCGATCGGAAGGCTTCGCCATGGCCAGTTTGTACCGCGCCAGTGGCGGGAACCACCTCGCCAGAAATGGACGGAAATCGCCAAATCCCGCCTTCATAATTCGAGGTTCTTTCTTTCCTTGCGTTGTGTCGCTGCTCAACTGCGGCAGCGATGTTCCAACAACAACTGCTCTTGCCTGCTCTGCAATAATCCACAATCTGTCTCCGTTCACGATCCGATATTCGCCATTCCCTTGCACCAGAACGGTCAGACTTATCTGATTGGGCGCTTTGAAATGTAAGGTTCCCGAAAGAGGATACTCCACATTTTGGATTACGACATTACCCTCAACGCGCGCAGACAAACCGGGCGAATCGGCATCCGCCGGATGCTCGATCCACGAGCGGAGAGTACTATAGAGGCGAAAGGCAACCAAGTTGGCTCGGTTCGCCGAGTAGAGGCCTATGAGGAGCAGCAGGATCCCTAATGTCACGAGGAACAGCGCAGTTTTTTTCGGCCCCACCCTCTGATGTAGTCGAGCAAGCTTCATGCTAGGACGAAGCTCCTCCGTAGACGGTCACAGGACCGCGAAAGACTACCTGATCCTCCCAGGATATCTTCCAATAGAAGTCCGTGCGCCAACCGATTGACCAGTCCATCTCTCTCACCCGCGCGGTGATTTCCCGCGTTTCGTGCGGACCCAGCGCAAACTGCCAATGCCTGTCTTCGACTTGTACCAGGGGCCTGGGCATGGGCCCAATCGACCAGCCGTTCCGTCCTCCGAGAAGGCGAACCTCGACCTCCACCCTCTGCGCATGGGGGTTGGTCACCGTCATGGCGACTGGCGCCGCACTCTCTCGAAGAAGAGTGATTCCTGAGGACCCGGACTGATATTCCAGCCGCGGTTCTCCCCCAATGCTACACGAGTCCCAATAGATGCCGTCCGCCAGATTGGCCGAGACCCGAAGAAACCCGGACATGTTTCCATCGATCTCTAAGAGGCGAGTGAAACCATCTCCCGGCTCCAACTCGTAATCGATCTCATACCAAGAGGCGGTAACTCCAGGTGGAGTCTCCAGCACAAGGCGTCCTTTGAGCTTTTCCGAAGGATCCGTATTCAGAAGTGTCACGTCGAATCCATCTCCATTCTCCAGGTCCGACGGCACGATGGAAAGCGACAGTTTGGGGGACGATGGGACGGCTTCCAATCGAGACCAGGATCGGCCGGAGTATCTTTTCTCCCGCCCAAAGTCGTCCGCTGCCAATGAAATTTCCGGGCGATTATCCGACGGAACATCGAACTCAAACCCGATCCGCGTTCGCGAGTAGGGGATGAGATTCTCCACGGCCACAGGCATCTCAGAATCTGCCGGATACCAGGCATCTCTGGATCTATCCACAAGCTCGACACGATCGGGCCGCCGGTAAAACTCAACTTCATGGCTGGTGTCTTCACAAATCCAATCCAAATCAATCCTTAGCGTCTCAAAAGGCTGGGTTTCGGCGACATGTACATAAGTCGCCAGAAGGGCCGCGGATCCACCACCAGTTCTCACCAGCGATAACGTCGGACTGAACAGCGTCTTGGAGGTCTCCCTCTCCGTGGGTTCGTGG
>SDBV01002244.1_pt1 | contig 28935 bp, 33 predicted proteins | sample 2277081 | NCBI WGS metagenome assembly SDBV01 (sample SAMN10402039, study PRJNA504765) | marine sediment metagenome | isolation source: marine sediment core GS10_PC15, 223 cmbsf | place: Arctic Ocean: Southern Knipovich Ridge | collected 2010
CAAAACTAACTTTTAGCTGTCATTTTGAGTGAAACGAAAAATCTTATAATGTTGATAACCAGTGACATAAAAAGATTCTTCACTCCGTTCAGAATGACATTTTACAGGTTTTGCAAAGATCTCTACTATTTATTACTCTTATTTTTCTTTGCGTTCTTTGCGTCTTTGCGAGATAAATTTTGCAAGAAATTCTTATTGAGACTTGCTAATTTTAGGTAATTCTACATTCCCGTATTTACTAACTATATTGACCTTAGAATTAGTTTTTTTATTATTACCAACAGTCCCGTTAATAGTTAATTTCTGCCCATCTCTGATTTTTTTCAAATCCCCTTTTTCAGGATATTCTATATTACTATATTCCACTGTAGCATTTAATTTATAAGAAGCCGAAGAAGAAATACCAATTTCCACATTTCCGTATTTACTAACCAACTCAATACTTTTAAAATCACCAGGCATAAAATCAATTTCACAATTACCATATTTTATATCTAAATCTAATTTTTTATTAACCTGTTCTATCTGGTAATCGGTATATCTGCCTGTGCTTACAAAATTATTTGTGTGTCCAATTTCATAAGCATCATATTTTGCCTGAGAGATTATTGAACTGCTTTTTTCAATATTTATCTCAGAATAATTACTTATTACAATTAGTGCCTTGCTATTTTGAATATTGATTTTTGAATAATTTGAGATTAATTTCAGCCAATTGCACTTTTTAATTCTTGCCTTTGAATATGATAAACTGATTTTACTCAATGGTTTTGACGAATCAAATAAAAGGTTATTTGCTGTTAAATATCCATATTTAAGAATAATATTAGTCTTTCCGTGGAGCTCATCTATAAAAATATCACCAAATTTATTGCAAAGCTTAAGCTTAAGATTTATCGGCATACTTACATTATAATCAATACTGAAGTCTTTTGAATTTATACTTTTATAAAAAACACTGAACTTCTTTGATTTTAAGCTTTTGAGCTTTTCATCAATTTCTGTAACAGCTTTTACTTTATTATCTTCATTACTGAAAGAAACATCAATATAGCTTAAAAGCTCATCTGCTTTTTCACTGTCAGAAGCTTTTACGGTAATTATTACATCTATTACAACAGTATTTTTGTCCCAACTGTTTATATGAACATTACCGTATTTGTTCTGTATTTCTAACAAGGTGCTGTCATTTACCTGGTATTCTTTATGCAGTTTTTTGGTAAATTCATTGTTATCTGCAAAAACACCAGATATTCCAAATACCTGAAGTAAAACAAGTATTAATACGATTTTTACGCCTAAGGCGGATAATTTTTTTTTCATAGTTTTAGTTTTTAGGTCTGCTTGTTGGCAGACAGGTTATTAATTAGGATCTTAAAAATTCATTATTGTTAACATGTTAACGATGTTGAAAATAATGTTTAGAGTTTTTTAGTTTACAAATGGTTAAATGGTTATTCTGGGTACTTGGTTCTTGGCTCTGGGTTCTGGATTACAGCTCAACACCCAGTACCCAGCACCCAGCAAGCACAAAGTACAAAGAACAAACCATTTAACCATATAACCATATAACCATTATTCCATTATTCCATTATTCCATTATTCCTTATTGAGACATTCCCGCTAAAAGCGGCTTTAATTCAAATTTCAACCACCATTACTATAAGTTCCAACCCATACATCTCTGATACCTAAGGTATTTGTAACTCTATCTATTATTTCAGCTTTTAATTGATAATTTTCTATCATTGCATTAATTATTCTTTCATTATTTGGATTTGCCTGAAGATCTATTTGTAATGTTGCATAAAGAGAATCAAATTCACTTAACTCTTTTAAAATTTCTTGCTTTTCTTCCAAATCATCATCAGTTTTGAAGTACTGCAATAAATTGTTAAGTTTTGAATCAACCAGGGATGAGTAATAAACTTCAACCTCTTCGTATTCAGGCGAAATGTCTTTTAGTGCTGTCCCTTTTGGTGATTCATTAACCGGGTTACCATTAAAATAATTATATGCCCAGAGTGTCGAAAGTGTGATTAAAACTGCAACCGAAGCAGCTTTAAGTAAATATGAAATAGAAATTATTTTCTTCGTCTGGAATACACTCCTACGGGAAAAATTTTTCAGCTTGTTTTTAAATCTTTCAAAATGACCATTAGCAGGTTCAGATGAATTAAAAAATTCTTTATTCTCTTTTATTATTTTTTCTATACTTTTCATAATATTATTTTGACAGGATTAACAAGATTTACATGATTATTTTTTAATGACTAAAATGCCTAAAATTATAAATGACTAATATCCCAAATCCAATATCCAATATCTATTGAATATCAATTGTATTTCAATTGTATATCCATCAATATCAAGCATCCAGTACCCAGTATCCACCAATCAACTGTTCTTTATTAGCTGTAACAACTTCTGCTTTGCCCTTGTTAATCGTGCCCGCGAAGTTGAGCTTGCTATATTTAGTATTTCACCAATTTCTTCGTGATCATATCCCTCTAACAGATAAAGCGAAATAATAATTCTGTAATTGTCTGATAATTGATTAATTGCCTGTTTAATCTCTTCAACTTTAATATTGTTATCTTCAATCTCCTGTTCATAATTTTCGTCTATTATTACATTTGCATCTTCACCTGTCCCATAGCGAAGTGTATCGGGATCAATAGGTGATACTAATTTTTTCTTTTTCAAAGCATCTAATGAATTATTAATCACAATTTTTTTTAGCCAGGCGCCAAAGCTAACTTTTTCACTATAAGAGCTCAATTTTTCAAATGCTGTAAGAAACGAATCCTGCATAATATCCTCAGCTTCCATCATATCATTTACAATTCTTATGCTTGTATTAAACATTGCTTTGTAATACAATTTGTAAAGCTGATATTGTGCTCCGGAATCACCATATTTGCACCTGTCAATTATATCCTGATGAATATTGTGATATAATTTATTCATTTATTAATTTTCTAATACAAAGACGATAAAAAATCTAATGTGCTGCATTTTTTGTAAAAAATAAAAAATAAACATTAATTAGAAATTAATTCGTATCTTTGTGGATTAAAATTGTCACGAAGGTATCCATAAAGGAAAAAAACAACTACTATGCTAAAAGAAAGAGAAATAAGAACAAAGATATTAAAGCAAATTGATAAAATATCATTTGATAAACTTGATGATATCTGGAAATTTCTCAGAAAAATCGAAAAAGATAGCAGAAAAAAAGCTGATATTTTATCCTATGCAGGTTGCTGGAAAGATCTTGATAAAGACTTAATAGACGACCTGACAGTTAATCTTGGAACAAAAAGATTACATGAAGACAGAAAGGGCATATAAATGAAAAAAGCCGTAATTGATACAGATATCCTCTCCTACTACTTTAAAGGTGATAAAAAGGTAGTTGAGAACTTTCAAAAATATTTGCAAACCTACTCTTACATTAACCTACCTATTATTTCTTATTATGAAATTCTCAGAGGACTTAAATTTAAGAAAGCCATTAAACAAATAGAACGATTTGAAAATTTCGTTGCATCAAACAATTTATTATTCATTACAAAGAGTTCAGCAGAAATGTCAGCAGAAAAATATGCTGAATTGCAAATAAAAGGCAAGACAACAGGAACTTCAGACTTATTAATCGCAGGAATCGCTTTGAAACACGATTTGACTGTGGTGACTAATAACGAAAAACACTACAAAGATATTTCTGGACTTAGAATCGAAAACTGGAAGAAGATATAGCTCTGCCCACAATAAATAAAAATAAATATGAGAATTTTCTGTATAGCTATATTATTTATTACGAACTGCCCGGGGGAGAAATAACAACCGTTAGTCCATTTACCAAAAATGATTCTAAAAATGCAGAGTCTATATGATTATATAATCATTTATTCAATAGAGTTTATTTAAACACTTTTTTATCATGACACCAAAAGAAGCAAAACAACGGGCAATTATGACCCTGGATGAAGGGGAAAACATTGTAGGAATGTGGGTAACACCTTTAATTCCTGAAACAGGTTTCTATAAGTTGATTGCAAAACAAAAAACCGATGGCACAATTGAATGGGCTCATTTATTACAAAGGGCTGATGGAACTAAAGAACTAATGTTTCGCGGAGAGGTTAAATCAAAAAAAGAGCTCAACCAGGTAGTGGATGCATCTAACTCCAATCTTCAAAGAATTTTTGGGGCGTCTATAAAATTAAATGTCGCAGAAGCCGAATTTCGTACTTTAGACGGTCAGAAATTTGATGATACGGTTAACTAAATTACGATTTTATATTTAAATGAAGAAGATTATATCAATTACTATAGGCGTATCACTGCTATTGGGTATGTTAATTATAATTCTAAGCCAGGCAAGGATTAAGGCGATGCCAACTGACTCTGTTAGGCTTGCGGATGACAGCATTCAAATTCCGCTTGACAGCAGTTCATGGGTTCCGTATTCCAACAGGTACGCTGTTATAGTGATGGGAGGACCGAGCAGCGGTCAATTGTACGAATATTATTGGCTCGATACTTACGGGATGTACAAGGAACTGCGGGATTTATATGGGTTCGCCCATGAGAACATCTATTTCCTTTCGTGGGGGTACCAGGCAGATGCACACCCGGAAGTTGTCGATTATGAGAGCAGCAAGACAAACGTTCAATTAGTTTTTAGCGAAATCCTGGCAAAGTCAACAGACGATGATTTGGTCTATGTGTACTGGGTTGACCACGGAGATACTCAAAGTTTTCAGTTCCCCGGTGGCTCCATCACACACGCAGAGTATAATGACTGCATAAAGAATATCTCCGCGAAGGTAATTATCGGCGCCTACAACCCTTGTTACAGCGGTGCGGTGATAAACGATGTAAGCAGGGCGGGGGTGCTCTCCATCACCTCAGTCAGTGACAGCCAACCAAATTCATTTGGCTGGGCAGGAACGTGGAGAACCGCACTAAAGGGAGGAACGAAAGCCGAACCTTGCGATGCGAATGGCGACGGACATATTTCCATGGCCGAAGCATACAAATGGGTGGCATCCAGATCGCAGGCATATTCTCCCCCGGAACATCCCTGGTTTGACGATAATGGCGACGCTGTGGGTAATGAATATAACACTTCGGGATATGCTCCTAACGAGCCGGACAAGGATGGATACATCGGAAAGTTCTATTCGCTAAGCGGATGGTTAAATTGTTATTAAAGACTATATTACAATTATTGGACACTTATTTTATTATATTCAATTTCTTTTGTGCTCATGAATAATGCAGGTTAATTTCGTATAGTCCCCATTTACTCATAATTTCAATGACAACAACTGTGCACTATGCACTACAGCCAAAACATCCACTTGATCTGACTTCACCAGGTAAATGATGCGATATGGCTTCTCTATCAGTTCGCGTATGTCCTCCACTTCATACTCCGGCACCTTGCGTCCCGATAGAGGAAAAGTTGCAATCTGCTCTGAGCGCCGAGTTAATCTATCAATCATCCGTTGAGCATACACGGTTGAGTCTTGGGCAATATATTCGTAGATTGCCAATAGATGCTCTACTGCTGTATTTGTCTAATGTACCCTCACTTCGACAACCCAAATTTAGCACGTACTTCTCTTATATCTATAGTTCTACCAGCTTTGCTATCTTCAAGCCCGGCTTCAATGGCCTGCCGAACATAGATTTCGTACATCAAGTCGTCCCATGTTGCATTTTCCGACAGATTCTCAACCAAATGGTACGCTTCCTGTTTGACATTAGTAACTTGCATTATTCAAACCCCCTTTGTTAGTTTTCCAATCATAATGCAAAAATAGGAAATAAAAGTTACAACAGCAAATTTTTTTCAAAATTTATTATTTCTTTTGGGAAAAAACTTGCTCTCAGGGTAAACAGTAAAGAATTATTTTACACCACACTTTACACTACACAATAATATTTTATGAAGCTCCATTCTTTATTTTATTGACACTGTCAGGTGCTTTGCACACTGACAGGTCTAGATCGTGCTTCGCACACTGACAGGTTAATAAATAACTTAGACCTGACAGTGTCGTTAGACCTGTCAGTGTCAGGCAGATTATTCCTGTCAGTGTCAGGCAATTTTAATATTTCTACAAAAATAAAACAAAAATGATAAAAAATATAACATTACCTCGTAGAAATTTAATTATTTATCTTACCTTTGTATAAATTATTAATACCATAAATTAGCAAGCCATAAAGAAATAATTTAAAATAGCCACTGATTAACACTGATTAACACTGATAAAATGAATTTAAAAAGAACTACCGCAAAGGCACCAAGACGCAAAAAATTAAAATAATTGATAAACAAAACATTGTCCCGACACTTTGTGTCGGGATCTTTGCGGTGAAATTTTTTTTTGAAATATTTATTAATTTTGTAAAAAAATAAATAAAAAATTATGCAACAGAGTTTAAAATATATCACAGATGATTTAGGAAACAGGACTTCTGTTATTATTCCTTATAGTGACTGGGAAAAATTTAATGAAAGCTATCAGAAACTTTTAAATAAAATTCAAATTCTAACGGGAATAAAGAATGGTATTTTAGAAGTTAGGGAAGCAAGAAAAAAAGGAGTAGAACTTCAATCACTAACAAATTTTCTAAATGAATGTAAAAGTTAAGGCATCAACAACATTTAAGAAACAAGCAAAGAAACTTCTAAAGAAGTATATTTCCCTTGACAATGAATTAAGACAATTAGAGACTATACATAAAAAATCACGTTTCCTAATATTGGGGGCTGTTACAGAACTCTTATTTATAGAAAATAGTTGTTGGAAAATAGAAATTAGTAATAGAATCCACCTTTAGCGGATGAAATTAGTTGTTTACCCCCGCCGGTGTCAGGCAGATTATTCCTGTCAGTATCAGGCAGTTTATAATACCCAACATCTTCCTTCTCTTTCACTCTTACCAACAAATGAAAATGATTCGGCATTAATACCCATGCATAAGTTTCTGCAACAGGTTCAATATATTTGTCATATAATTGTAAAAAATGCTGGTAATTAGCTGCTTCTCTGAATAGGTTTTCGCTATTTATGCCACGGTTGTAGATATGGTAATATCTGTCGTATTCTAATGGTATTGTTTTCTGAGGCATTTTATAAATTTGATTTACCCCGTTGGTTATTTACCCCGTAGGATATTATCCAACGGGGTGAAACCTACGGGGTTTATTTATTTACGTTGTTTATTTGCGTTGTTTATTTGCGTTGTTTATTAACACTGTCAGGTGCTTTGCACACTGACAGGTTAAGACCTGACAGTGTCGTTAGACCTGTCAGTGTCGGGCAGATTATTCCTGTCAGTGTCAGGCAATTTTAATATTTCTACAAAAATAAAACAAAAATGATAAAAAATATAACATTACCTCATAGAAATTTAATTATTTTTTCTTATCTTTGTATAGTTAAGTTGGTTAAGTTTACTAAACTTTTAAAGTTTAGTAAACTTACTTATTCTCCCCCGGAACATCCCTGGTTTGACGATAATGGCGATGGTGTGGGTAATGAATATAACACTTCGGGATATGCTCCTAATAATCCGGACAAAGATGGATACATCGGAAAGTTCTATTCGCTAAGCGGATGGATCAATTATTAATAAAAAATTATTTACTGTGTAAAGTAAAAATTTATGAATTAATTATTAAAATTTGTATATTTACACTTTAATTGAAAAAAAGGATTATGAAGACAATTAAAATTGATTAATCCCAGAAATTGTTTATTGAAATGGACAACTACATAAGAGAAGGATGGTTCAGTAACGAATCTGAAGTGATGTGTATAGCTTTAAGAGAGTTTATAAATCATAATAGAATTGAATTGAGAGAAAAATTTCTGGAAGATGACATTGAATGGGCATCAAAGAGCAAAAATATTCAAATCTTATAACTGATATTGCTTCACTTATTGAGCAAGGACGAAAAACAGTTGTACGGTATGTAAACACTACTTTAGTTGTTACTTACTGGCTTGTTGGTAGAAGAATTGTAGAATATGAAAAGACACTAATAATGACTTTTTAAACTCTTAAGATTACTAATTTTGATAAACAAACCCTTACATATAGCATGTGCAATATTAGCCGGCGGGAAAAATACAAGGGTAGGTGGAAAAAATAAGGCTTTTATCAAGATAAATAAAATTTATCTTCTGGAAAATATAACAGAAATCTTAAAAAAAATATTTGAAGAAATAATAATAGTAACAAATAACCCTGATGAATATGATTTAGTAAAAGATAAATACATTATTATCAATGATAAAATAAAAAATATAGGACCTCTTGGGGGCATTTATTCTGCTTTATTACAAACCACAAAAAAAGCAATTTTTATTGTTGCCTGTGATATGCCATATTTACACAATGATGTTATCCAAAAGGAAATTAATACCTTTAATACATTCAACTGTGATGCTGTTGTGCCGAAAATCGGACATTATATTGAGCCTCTTCATTCAATATATAGAAAAGATATTACAGATAAGCTCTACTCGTTTATAAAAAACCATCAGAATTATTCTATCAGTAATTTTTTAAAGGTAATTAATGTTAACTATCTGGATTTTGAAGATAATGACTTTTATAAAAAAGTATTTACAAATATTAATACTCTGGACGATTTGGATAGAATTAAGGGTATAGCTTTGTAAAATGATTGAAATAGATATATAGCTGGTGTCTGGGGTCTGGGTGTCTGGGGTCTGGGGGTCTAGTGTCTGGGGGCTGGGGGCTGGGGGTCTAGTAATAATAAATCAAAAAGAAATATATGTAAAAACAATAATACGCTATGGAAAAGGATAAATACAGATTAGACGATTTTGAGTTGTATATTAAAGCGAGGGAGTATAGAAAGAAAATTTATAAGGTAGTTAAATCTTTGCCTGTTGAGGAAAAATTCGTTTTAAATCCGCAAATGAGAAAAGCTGCCCTCTCAATTACAAATAATATAGCTGAGGGGCATGGCAGATGGCTGTACCAGGACAACATAAGGTTTTGTAGAATTGCAAGAGGTTCAACAGAAGAAATCATTGATGATTTGAATACCTGCATTGATGAAGGGTATTGTTCAAGTTTTAATTTACTTAAACTAAAAGATGAGGGATACGAATTAATTAAAAGTATTAATAGCCATATTTCTTATCTAAACTCTAAGAAAAAAGACTTATTAACACATTAACACCAGACACAAAAAAGACACCAGACACCAGACACAAAGACACAAGACACCAGACACCAGACACATAAGACACCAGACACATATTCATAAAAATTAAATTTAAATTAAATCAATGAAAACTTTTAAAATCACCAGAATAAAAAATAAGAAAAAAGAATTTGTTGAAGATTTTGTTACAGAAGAAATTTCTTTAATCATTGCAATTAAAAATAAAGAATTAACAACACTTTTATGTTCACCCGATAATATAAACGATTTACTTGCCGGCTACCTTTATACTTCGGGAATTATTGAAAAATTTGAAGATATCAAACAAATTAATTTAGATAAAGATAAATGGATAGCACATTTAAATTTAGAAAATAATGATATAATAAAGGATGAAATATTCAAAAAAATACGTCCTGTTGGTTGTGGTAGTGGAAATTTATTATATAATGAATCGGCTCATCTCCTTAACAAAATAATAACATCTGATATTAAAATAAAAAAAATAACAATAATATCATTAATGAAAGAATTTCAAACCTGCTCACAAACTTTTTTAAAAACAGGTGGAGTGCATAGTGCTGCTATGGTTGAGGAAGAAAGAATTACTGTTTTCAGAGAAGATATTGGAAGGCATAATGCTATAGATAAAGTTATTGGAAATACGATTATAAACAACCCCAAAGTTTCCGGATTTAATAATAAAATTATTTTAACCAGTGGTAGAATTTCTTCAGAAATACTTCTAAAAATTCAAAAATGTGGAATACCTGTAATAATTACCAGAAGTGCTCCGACTGATAAAGCGATACAGATATGTAGAGAAAAAAATATAACACTTGTTGGATTTGTCAGAGGAAACAGGATGAATATTTATAGCGGTGAGCAAAGAATAGTTTTTAAGAACATAACATAGTAAATTGATTAACAAAGTTTTAAGTTGAAAATTGACAGTTGACAATTTTTGCCTACTGTTAATTGTCTACTGTCAACTTTTTACTTTAACATTGAAATTCCTATACTATGATGAAACTTCCCAAAATGCTAATGGTTGGTGCAAGCACCAGTAACATTGGTAAAACAGAATTGGTGTGCACTTTAATAAAACAATTCTGCTCCACAAATAAAATTATCGGGTTGAAAGTTACAACTTATTATGATAATGACATTCAATATCATGGTACAGAACAAATATTAATTAAAAAAAATTATGATATTGTTGAAGAAACTGATTACAAAAGCCAAAAGGATACATCAAGAATGTTGCAAGCTGGAGCTTATAAAGCATTCCTCATCAGGGTATGGAATGATTTTTCTGAAGAAGCAATTAATCAGTTCCTTTCTCAAAATATCGGGAATAAAAACTCTTTAATTATTTGTGAATCTAATAGTATGCGAAAAGTTGTTGAACCAGGTGTTTTTTTAATGATAAAAAATAAAAACTCTCAACATACTAAACCAAGTGCTATAGAAACTGAAAAATATGTTGATAAATCTATTATTTCCGATGGAAAAACATTTGATTTCAATTTTAAACGGATAAAACTTATTAACTTACAATTTAAATTCGTGTAGTTTTTGGCAGAAAATTTTTAATGACCTTCTGTCTCTTAACTATATTAGGGATATTCATTGATATTTGTAGATATTTATTGATATTTTATTGAAATATATTTTTCTTTAATCTCCATCAATATCTACGTAGTATCAACAAATATCTATTAGAATAAAATATGTATAGTTAATGAAAAATAATTCTATATATTTGCCAAAAAATGTATATTTACATATTTTAGTTTACTAAAAAAAATCAGTTTTTTTTAGCAGATTCATATTTTTATAATAAAATTGTATATTCAATCATCTATGCTAAATATCAAAATACCAATTTATCTTTTACCTGGATTTTTATTTATTTTTCTGTTTGCTTGCAATATAGATAAAAACAGAGATAAACCTATTGAAGTAGATTTCTCTGCATCAAATAATCCAGAGAATCAAGATATTTCTACTGATTCTATTATTCCTCTTAAAGTTGCCGTAGCGGCTGTAATATCACCCAAAGAGTCTTTTTCATACTATGAAGATTTGTTTAATTATATTTCAGAAAAAACCGACAGGCCCGTTGAGTTTAAACAACGAAGAACTTATAAAGAAGTTAATGTAATGTTAGAAAACAACCAGGTTGATGTAGCTTTTATTTGTGGCGGTGCATACATTGAGGTATCTAATAAATCTGTTGACATTCTTGCTGTCCCTGTTTGCGATGGTAAACCATTTTACCAGGCATATATCATTGTTCACAATTCATCATCCATAAATACTTTTGAGAAATTAAGAGGGAAATCATTTGCATTTAGCGATCCGCTATCTAATTCAGGCAAATTATATGGTGATAAAAGAGTTAAAGAATCGGGTAGTACTGCGGATAATTTTTTTTCCAAAACAATTTATTCTCATGCTCACGATATATCCATTCAGCTTGTTGCAAAAAGAGTAGTTGATGGAGCAACAGTTGACGGATTAATTTATGAATATCAGAAAAAATTTTTTCCCGGAAAAGTGAAAGATATCAAAATAATTGAAAAATCAGAGTATTATGGAATTCCTCCAATTGTAACTCCCAAAGCAACAGACAGGGATACTAAAAGTCAGCTTAGAAAAATATTATTTAATATTCATAATGATTCGGCAGGAAAGAAAATTTTAGATAAATTAATGGTAGATAAATTTATAGCCGGGGAAGACTCTAATTATAACACCATACGCTCAGTTTGTAAATTTGTTGAAAGATGAAAAAAATTTCAGTTCCTCTTTTCTGGCAATTCACTATTGCGATTTTAACAATAGTTGCTCTTTTCGGCACCATAAATGTTTTACTCATCTGGCATGGTATTTACAACTCTCTGGAAAACGAACTTGAAAAAAGGGGCTTATTCATATCAAAAAGTATTGCCGAAAAGTCAGTAAATTCCCTTCTTTATGACGACATTGCAGATCTTTATAAATTAGTGGACATAATAAATACAATTGATACAAGTGTAGCTTATGTATTTATATTAAATGGGAAAAATAAAGTGATAGCTCATACCTTTGAAACTAACGTTCCTCAAGGGCTTATCAATGCAAATCAAATAAAAAAAAATAAAAGTAAAAGCACTGTTTTAATCAAATCTAAAAATAAGAACAATAAATTAATCCGAGATATTGCTGTGCCTATTCTTGACGGAAAGCTTGGTATTGTCAGGGTTGGTTTGAACGAAGAAAATATTTATGCTAATATAAAAAACACCATTAAAAACATATTAATTATGATTAGTGTTTTTCTTTTTACGGGGATATTTACAGCATTTATTTTTTCTTATATAATTACTAACCCAATCAAACTTATCAGCAAAACTTCCGAGAATATAGATATTGATTCATTAAAAAATATAACACAAAACAGAGTTAACATTAGTGGGAATTTTTTATATAAATTCAAAAGACTCTTTTATGCTCAGGATGAATTAGATCTGCTTGTAGCAAAATTTAACGAGATGCTGGAAAGGTTAGAAAAAACATACACAGAATTGCAATTAACCCAGTCATCTTTATTACAATCCGAAAAGTTAGCTTCTATTGGAACTTTGACCGCAGGAATTGCTCATGAAATTAATAACCCTATTTCAGGGTTGCAGAACTGCCTGCGTAGAATTTCTCGGGACCCTACAAATATTCAACAAAATAAAAAGTATCTCGTTATGATGGAAGATGCTGCCAATAAAGTAGAAAATGTAATTCAGAATCTGTTGAATTTTGCCCGAAAACACGACCTGGTATTCCAGAAAGTTGATGTAAGATTGGTAATTGAGAATGCTTTAATTTTAGCTGCACATAAAATAGAAAAATCTCACATTTCAATAAAGAAAGATTTTCCGGATGTTCTTCCTGAAATTCAAGGAAGTAGCAATCATTTAGAGCAGGTTATGTTGAACTTAATAATAAATAGTGCTGATGCTATAGATGAACGCCGCATAAAAGCGCCTCATACCCGTGGGGAGATTAATTTTAATATTTCTATAAAAAATTCTGAATTGCTCCTTATGATTACAGATAATGGGATTGGAATGCCTGCCGATGAAATTAACAAAATATTTGATCCTTTTTTTACAACAAAAAAAGAAGGAACAGGTCTTGGCTTATCAGTAGGTTATAATATAATCAAAGAACATAAGGGTGAAATAAAAGCTGAGAGTTTATCAGGAAAATGGATGAAATTTACAATAAATTTGCCGATTTATAATGAGGTGTGAATGTTATATGGCTATAACCATTTGAATTAAAAAGCAAAATAAATTAATCAAAACAATACCATGTCAGTTCTAAAAGTATTTATCGTTGATGACGAAAGAATATTGCGTGTTTCTATGGCAGATGATTTACGTGAGAGAGGTTATAAAGTCTTTGAGTTTGCTAATGCCGGTTCTACTTTAGGTCAAATATTGGTACAGGAAGTTGATGTTATTTTTACTGACATTAAAATGCCACAAATGGATGGGATAGAATTCCTTGCTAAAGTAAAAGAAATTCATCCTGAAATTACAGTTGTGATAATGACTGCATACGGCTCAATTGAAACAGCTGTTAAAGCTATTAAACTTGGTGCTTACGATTATATTACAAAACCATTTCAGAGTGATGAAATCTTTTTAATGCTAGAAAGAATTAAAGAATTAAGAGATGTCCAAAAAGACAATAAACAGCTTCGTGCTCAAATTCAGTCAAAATATGATTTTTCTTCGTTTATAGGCAATAGCAATGAAATGAAAGAGGTGTTTAATTTAGTTAAAGCTGTGGCAAACACTTCCACCACAATATTAATTTCGGGCGAAACAGGAACAGGTAAAGAATTATTGACGAATATTATTCATTATAACAGTAATAGAAAGAAACAGCACTTTATTAAAGTAAGCTGTGCAATTCTCTCGCGTGAAATTTTTGAAAGTGAATTGTTCGGACATGTCAAAGGAGCATTTACAGGGGCAGATAAAGAAAAACAAGGAAGATTTGAACTTGCCAATAATGGGACTCTTTATTTGGATGATGTTGACGACATACCTTTGGATCTGCAGGTAAAATTGCTTAGAGTTATTGAAGAACAGGAAGTTGAAAGAGTGGGCAGCAGTGAAGCAATTAAAATTGATATACGAATAATTGCTTCTACTAAAGTTGATCTTAAGAAATTGGTTGAAGAGGGTAAATTCAGAGAAGACCTCTTTTACCGATTAAATGTTTTTCCTATTCACATCCTGCCTATTAGAGAAAGAAAGAAAGATATTCCCGATTTAATTAATTATTTTGTAAAAGAATCATCACAAGGACAGGATATCAAAATTCAGAAAGAAGTATTTGATATTCTAATTAATTATAAATGGCTGGGAAATGTACGGGAACTGAAGAATTTAATTGAAAGAATGGTCTTGCTTGCACATAACAATATAATAAATGTATCAAAAATTCCTTATGAAATAAGAAGCCCCTCATTTATTAGTAATTATTATAATTGTACGAGTGAAAAAAATCTAGAACAAACTCTCTCTGAAATTGAAATAAACACAATTGAAACCGCACTACAAAAATGCAGATATAATAAAACCAAAGCCGCTGAACTTCTTGGACTTCCCCCATCTACACTTAGAACAAAAATGGATAAATACGGGATTGGATAATTTTATTTACCATTTTTCTAAATCTCTTAAAATCGTGATTCCTACAAACAAAATCGTACATCGTACATCGTAAACCAAATCACCCCACGAATTTCCGCTAAAAAAACGGAAAACCGCCGAAATTTATCTTTATCTATTGGCAAATATTTTATATAAAATTCAACCCCCTTTATTCCTTTTAAAATCTTCCTCAAACAAAAAAATCGATTTTAATTAGTTGAGCTGCAAGTAATTATATCCTATTAAAATTGCGAATCATATCCCCCCACAAAACAGAATTCTCGTAATGAAGTTCAAAATATTATTTATTGGCACACGATTTGGTTTATTAAGAAATCAATCAAATTTTTTTCAAAATATTTCACAATTTATTAAATAATAAAAAAAATTAATGAAAAAATTAATAATTATTATTCTGGTAAGCACAATTAGCTTAACCGGCTTATTAGCACAAGAAACTGCGGAAAATTATTTTAAATCATATTGGAAAAATGGATATGTAGTTGAAAGTACTGACAAACAATTTAAAATGAAGTTCGGTGGCAGAATAATGTACGACGTTGCATTCTTCTTTCAGGACGATACACTTGCAGACACATTCGGAGCGCTCAACAACGGCACCGAATTCAGGAGGGCAAGGTTTTTCAATTCAGGACAAATCTATAATAACATTAAATACAAAATTCAATTGGATTTTGCTGGAGGTAAGATCAGCTTTAAGGACGTTTACATGATGATTACCAAAATACCTGCTGTTGGAAACCTGAAAATCGGACATTTCAAAGAGCCATTCAGATTAGAGGCGCTGACAAGCAGCAAATACATAACCTTTATGGAACGGGGGCTACCTATTTCAATGTCCACAGAAAGGAATACGGGATTTTTGATTCAAAATTCCTTTTTGAAATCCCGGTTGTCTTATCAGGCAGGAGTATTCAGAGGAGCTGACAGCTTTGGAAACGATAAGAAAGCGGATGACGGATATGTAATAACGGCCCGCTTGTCAGGTCTGCCTATAAACAATACTGAAAAAAAACAACTCTTGCATTTAGGTGTGGCTTACAGCTACAGAAGACCTGAGACAAAAGAATACAAAATTAGTGCAAAGCCCGAAAATCATCTGGGATACAAATACGCCAGTACGGGAACAATCAGCGATGTGGATGTAGTAGCCCACCTCGGTACAGAAGCAGCATTCGTATTGGGACCGTTTTCCATTCAGGGAGAACTTGTTAAATCCACAATAAATACAAAAACCGATACCTTTTCAAACAGTTATTCCTTTACAGGATATTACGGGCAGGTGAGCTTTTTCTTAACAGGAGAGAGTAGAAAATACAAAAATTATGAAGTCGGGTTCGGAAGAGTAAGCCCCAAAAACAATTTTGGCAACGGAGAAGGCGGATTAGGTGCATGGGAAGTGGCTCTTCGCTATTCAGGATTAGACCTTATTGACGGGAAAAGCGCTGATAATTCATTGATAGATGGTGGAATGTTAAACGACTTAACAATTGGGGTGAACTGGTACCTTAATCCCGCTACAAGGATTATGGTGAACTATGTAATGGCAAGCTTAAAAAATGTTGATTTAACAACCACCAATGATGCTGTTAATAGCGTTGGAAATGAAGGCACATTCCAAATACGTTTTCAAATTGATTTCTAATTACTAAAAACCAAAATAAATTAAAGACCAAATATTATGAAAAAAGAGTTCACAGTCATTAAGGAAACAAAAAATAAAGAAGAAAAATCAAATGGAAGACGGAAATTTATCAGTAAGGCGGGATTAGGTATTGCTGGATTAACTGCCGTGGGTTTGAGCGGTTGTTATTCTGAAAAACCTTCATCCAAGACCAAAGTTCGGTGTAGTATGGTTATCGATATGCGGAGGTGCACCGGATGCCGTGCCTGCGCTGTTGCTTGCAAGGCTGAAAATGGCATTCGCCTGGGAGCATTTCGTTCCTGGGTTTCTGACAAGGAAGAAGGTAAGCACCCTAACGTAAAAAGGCATTTTCTTCCTAGGTTATGTAACCATTGTGAATCCCCCCCGTGCCTCAAGGTTTGCCCCCCAGGCGCGACTTACAAGCGAGATGACGGCATTGTTGCTGTGGACAAAACTAGATGCATTGGATGCAAGCATTGCATGGTCGCCTGTCCATATAACGTCAGGTACTTTAACCCAAAGAAAGACCCAGAAGGTGAAAAGAGGTTTCCCGCTCGCACGCATGGAATAGTGGACAAATGCACTTTCTGCTTTCACCGGCTGGATAACGGGGTGGTGCCTTCCTGCGTCAACACCTGTCCAGCAAAGGCGAGAATATTTGGCGACCTGAATGACCCTGATAGCGAGGTGTCACACCTTATCGCAAAGGAATCTGCAACCACACTTTTACCGGAGTTCGGGACGGGACCATCGGTATTCTATATTAACGCTCACTCATTTTCTTCAGACGATATATTAACCACAAAAAAACAGGAGGTCCAAAATGGATGATTTAAAAACTTATTTAGAACCATATCTTAGACCAATAGTAGGAAAGAAAAAAGGTTTTGGTCTATTGACATTTATTACCGTCTGCGTTGTAATCTTTTGGGTTTACTATTGCATACGGTTATTTACAGAGGGTCATGTTCTCAGTGGTACGACAAGCTATGGTGCCACCTGGGGGATTACGGTTGCGAATATCGTTCACGTAATCGGTATCAGCCATGTCGGCATCGCCATTTCCGCAACCGTAAGGGTACTAAACCTCAAACACTTACGCAACATCGCGAGACTCGCTGAATTCGTTACGTTAGTCGCCCTGATTGTCGCTGTTATCAACATCGCTCTCGATGTTGGAAGACCCGAGCGTTTTATTATAAACACTATTTTGTACGGTAAGTGGCATGCGCCTATGGTCTGGTCAATGTCAGTGATTTCCCTCTACCTTTTTGCAAGCTGCTCCTATTTGTATCTTTCCATGCGAAGGGATTTCTGGGTGATGATCAATCATGCTCCAAGATGGAAAGGTTTCTATAAATTTATGGCGTGCGGCTATGAAGACACGGAAGGGGAACGCAAGAGACATGATATCACCTGCTTCTGGAGTGCCATCTGCCTGGTTCCGATTATGATATCGGTTCACTCTGTTTATGGTTTATTTTTTGGATTACTTCCTGCAAAACCTGGTTGGTTCAATCTACTCCAGGCGCCCTACTTTGTGTTGGGCGCTATCGTTACAGGTTTTGCAGCAATCCTCATCATTATGGCTATACTGCGCTGGTCTTATTCTTGGAAACAGCTTTTTCCGGACCGGATGTTTCAGATATTAGGCGTATTCCTTGCCTTCATGATTTTTCTCTACCTTTACTTTCTTTTTACCGAACAGCTAACCGCCCGTTATGCCGCTCCCCATGGTGAGCAATTTGTTGCAAAATCTATAACCCAAGGTGAGTATTCAGGCATGTTCTGGTTTGCTGTAATCGGTTGTTTAATCATTCCCTTCATCTTTTTCTTCCGCCAGGGGCTTAAGCAGAAATATATCAGCATCCCTTTAACAACCATAACAGCATCTCTCGTCTTCATTGGACTTTGGATGAAACGCTTTCTCATAGTGGTACCTGGTCAATACTATTTCCATCTCCCGCTGCCAAGAGAAGCAATCCCTTACGAACCTACTTTCGTGGAAATGGTCATAACCTTTGGGTCTTATGCTATTGGGATTCTGGTTTTTCTCATACTACTGAAACTGATTCCCATAGCTGAAACACCCATTGAAACCGAAGCAACGCTTGCCGGTGAACGGAAGAGCAGGGCGGGTATTAGAACTATGCTTATGTTGATTACCCTGACTGCGGCTATCTTCATGATTGCATGGGGATTTGCAACCCGGTATTACGATTATGCCCCGGTTAAATGGCTTATCGGCATGCTTCTGCTTGTGATTGTTCCGCTTGTGAATTGTCTCATCAAGGATAAATCTTTGACAAACGAACCTGAATCCAATATTAAAATAGGAGAAACAAATTATGAATAATGAATCAAAATCTAAAAAAGAATCCAAAGAAAAGTCCGCGATGAAAAGGCGGTCATTCATTAAGGTGGCAGCGATTGGCGCTGGCGTGTTTAGCGCTTCCATTGTGTTTGGAGGTGTAGCTTTTGCCGGAATAAGGGAGCAAGCTCTTACCGGTAAGCTCAATCTATCCATGGGTGGAAAAGATTTCTCACCAAAAACAAAAGCGGAACGGAAAAAGATTCCCTCTGCTTGCTGGCAATGTGTTACACGAGATGGGATAGTAGGCTTTGTCGAGGACGGGCGCCTTGTTAAGATAGAAGGTAATCCCGAATTGCCCAGGACAAACGGTAAATTGTGCTCAAGAGGACAGGCAGGTGTTAACCAACTTTACAATCCGGATAGACTTCTTTACCCCTTGGTGCGCACCGGCAAACGCGGTGAAAACAAGTGGAAGAGAATCTCGTGGGATGAAGCATTGGGACTTCTTGTGAATGGCGGAGAAATTGCCGGACATAAAGTAAAAGGGCTAAAAACGCTTAGGGATGAGGGTAAGCCTGAGAATTTCATGTTTCACTATGGACGAATGAAGGGAAGTGACGGCAAGATCATCAAGAGTAATTTCCTGAAAGCATATGGGACAGGAACCATTGGCAACCATACTTCAGTGTGCGAATCTGCCAAGTGGACAGCTCAGGAGCTTACCTGGGGAGGTCATTATGATAACTGGGATCTTGACAATACCAATTTTGTCCTTAATTTCGGCAGTAATGTGTTAGAATGTCATACAAACCACATTCCAATGGCACAGAGATTAGTGGAAGCTATGGCACGCGGGACAAAGCTATATACTTTTGATGTCCGGCTTTCCAATACCGCTGCGAGATCAACGGAGTGGGTCCCCATAAAATCAGGCACAGATCTGGCAGTAGTCCTGGCTATGTGTAAGGTACTCCTTGATAATGATATTTGCGATAAAGATTTTATCAATAATTATACTAATGTTACTGTCGATGAACTTAAGGAACATTTGGCAGAATACACTCCCGAATGGGCGCAAGAAATTAGTAACGTGCCTGCTGAAAAGATCCGTTCTATTGCTCTTGAATATGGTAGGACAAGGCCTAGTGTTTGCATCAACTACCGTGGTTCAGTAATGCACTATAATGGTGTACAAACAGAACGAGCTATCCTGATGCTTGAAGCGATTGCCGGTAATATTGACTCTCCAGGGGGACGGTGTCGTGCAGTAGGTGCTTCATGGAAATTTTCAATAAAGCCGCCAGGTGGACATCCCAAAAAGCTTCATATCGTAGATGGGAAAAAAGGCATGTATGCCTTTCCTACACACCACGCCAGCCATCAGGTATTTAATATGATTCGCGAGGGTCCGGAACGCCCCGAAATCTATATGTTCTATTGTTATAACCCGGCTTATGTTAACGGCGAATGCCAGGCGAACATTGACTTAATGAAAGACGAAAAAAAGATACCCTTCCTCGTTGCGGTAGATGTGGCTTTGAGCGAATCAAGTGAATTAGCAGACCTAGTATTGCCTGATGCAACTTACCTTGAACGATGGACCTGTGACGACATGGTTGCTGCCAATCAGGTTCCTGAATTCTACATTCGTCAACCAATGGTGAAACCTCTTGGAGAGTCTCGCAATTTCTGTGATGTTGTTTGTGAGATTGCCAGGATGTTAGACTTGAACCTTGGGTTCAACTCGGCTGAGGAATTTGTCAAAAACGGCTGTGAAAATACTCCCGGCGTGAAAGAGGCGGGTGGGTTTGAGTACATGAAGAAGCACGGTGCCTGGTACGACAAGAGTGCCAAGCCGGCTTATTTTAGCCATGCCCTGGAGGTGGATACTTCCGGAGCTACATTGGATGCGGATACTGGTGTTTATTACAAGAAAGAAGAGGGAAATACGGATTATTCCTCACTAGATAGTAAACATGCCGCGAAACAGTATATCGCACAGAAATGTGGAGATGGAACTGCTCGTAGAGGTTTTCCACCCGATAAACACCGTTGGAAAACTGGACTATTTGAAATCAGGTCTAAAGCATTAGAAGACAAGGGCTTCGATGCGATTCCATCTTGGATGCCTATTCCTGAACATGAAGAAATGGCAAGCGATCAGCTTATCCTGACCACTTTTAAGGTTGCAGTGCAAACACACTCACGCACACAGAACTCAAAGTGGTTGACAGAATTATATCATGACAATCCCGCATGGATCAACCCCGATACAGCCCGAAAACTCAACATTACCGATGGCGATTTAATTAATTTAAAATCATCTGTCGGAGATATCAATATCAAGGCTCATATCACGGAGGGTATCGTCCCGGAAGTCATCGCCATATCAAACCATTGTGGACACTGGGCATACGGAGAATATGCCTCAGGCAAGGAAAGTACTGTTCATGTGTGTGAATCGGATTGCCACTATATATGGTGGAAGGAGAAAGGAGTGCATCTGAATTGGATTATTCCGAATATTGGTGATCCCATTGGTGGTGCCCAACGTTGGATGGATACAGTCGTGACGGTTTCCAAGGCTTAATCAACCCGAAAGGAGATTGACGTATGATTGAAACAGATTCTTATATACAATGTAATCACCTTATGCAACGCAGTTTGATTTATCAATTGCTAGCACGCGCGTATCGTAAGGAACCCGATGAGGAGTTTTTGGTAAAGGTCGCTTCACCAGAAGTGTCTTCTGTTGCAAAGGTTTTCTGTCCCACGTTGGATACTGATGCTTTTCAAATTACGGACAAGGTTCGCATAGAACAATTAGCAGTTGAATTCTGTAGACTTTTCATCGGACCCAACCCTCTCGTTCCTCCTTACGAATCAGTCCACCGCACTGAACCCGGCAACTCCGGACAATTTTGGGGAGATGCTACCGTAAAGATAAATGGTATCGTAAAAACATTAGGACTGGAATATGCAGGTGACTTCCACGAAATGCCTGATCATATATGCGTTGAGTTCGAACTGATGTACCGTTTGCTGAATCTGGAAGCTGAATGTTTGGAAAACAATGATGAGGTAACAAGAGCCACCGCCAAAAGCGCTCAGAATGCAATTTTTAAAGAACATTGTGCTATATGGCTCCCTGCATTCTGCGAGAAGGTCGAGACTGCTTCCAACGACCCCTTCTACGTTGCATTAGCGAGACTAACGCAGGATTTCGTGGAAAATGAAAGGAAACTATTTTAATTTATTTTTTTAAAATTAAAACCTATGAAAACAGAAAAGCGATTATTAGTTGTGATTTTCCTATCAGCAATGTACATAGGAAGTGTAAATAGTGTTCAGGCACAATCTGTCCCATTTCCAAACCCTGGTCATGAAGGATTGAACGTTAAAGATTTAGGCAGTTTTAATTTGGATGATTCAAAAGACTTAAAGGTGGGTTTGTGGTTACAGGATAGAGTAATGTATAATTACAGTAATATCCCCGGTCCTGGAGGAACAACATTTGATAGTACTGAATATTACGATTTTTTCCGTCAAAGATTTCGTGCCGGTTTAGATATTAGATTAGTTGATAGTGCAGGCGTTTCAAAAGCAGGAGCATATGCTCAGTTTGAATATCGTGGAGGGTGGGGAGGATCAAGTCCTGCACAAAGCGATCCCAGGGGATCATTACCCGTTAACAATCCGTATAACCGTTTACAGCCAAGAGGAATACGTTACGGGTTTGTTTATTACAATCATAATGAACATTTTAACCTTTCCGTAGGTATATTACCATTGACCGACCGCGTTGGAAGGGTCCTTTTTGATGCGGATTGGGATCTTAACGTTGGAGGTATTACAATAGATGGAAAATGCGATAAAGGTAATTATCGCCTGGCTTATGTAAGGTTGATAGATGGTGTAGGGCATCCAACTTCATATAATATAATTGGTTTAAATGGCAGCCTGTACCTGTTGGATTATAATTACCCTTTCAGTGAATCCTTTGAAGCAGGTATCCACGTTTACGGACTTGATGCACCAACAAACCTGGGTGTTACATTATCAAGATCAGAAGCCTGGTATGGCTTAAGTGTGAAGTCAAAGTTCGATCCTGTTGTACTTAATGGATTTTTCCTGATGAACAATGGGGAAATAGCCGGTGAAAAACACAGCGGTATGGCATTGAAGCTGGAAGCCGGTGTTGCCTTAGGCAAAGCAAAATTTAGTCTTGAAGGACTTTATGCCACAGGTGATGAAGTTGATACACTGGGAAACCCTGAGGTCAGCAAAAGATTTGTCACCCTTCATCAGATAGTAGGTACTGCAGGATACTGGGGATATATGCACATTTTTACACCCAACGGACCTTCTGATGTCAATGACCTGGGATTGGAAATAGGAAATGGAGGAGCCGGTTTAACTACTATACAAGCAAAGCTTGATTTCCCTCTTATAAAAGATAAACTGAACGGACAGGTATTCGGTGGCTGGTTCCAGGCAAATAAAGAAAGGAACAACTCTAAAAATATGGGATCGGAATTCGGGGGTATGCTGACATACTCTTTCGCCAAACATCTTAATCTGGAGTTTGGAGCAGCATATGCAATGATAAATAAATTTTATGGTAATGATACGGATGGGTTAGTTGAGATTTTTTCAAGAATTCAATTTACATGGTAAATAAAAAAATTTTATTTCACTTAAAAAGAATCTCATGAAACAAATAATGAATACTATAAAGAATTATCTGCATGTTTGAGCAAGTTCATCCGTACTGTAGCAGTTCCTGCATTTCCAAATGAAAGTGAATAAACCAGTCGGCAGTCTGCAATCGGCAGTCGGCAAAAAATAAATTGCTAAATATTGAATAAAATGGAAAACAAAGCACCAAAAAGATTTGTAAAGTTTACTGAGGAACACCCTGATATTGCTAAAGCATATTCTGATGTGAGTAATGCTGTACATAAAGCAGGGCCTTTAGATGAAAAAACAAGTGCATTAATAAAAGTTGCCATTTCAGGTGGAGCCAAAATGCAAGGGGCATTTCATTCTCATATTCGTAAAGCACGAATATTAGGAATTTCAAGAGAAAAACTTGAACATGTTGCATTTTTAGCATTACCAACTTTAGGGTTCCCATCTATGATGACATTATTGAAATGGATTGAGACTGTTTATGAAAAAAAATAACCTCGTACCATTAGTTACTAAATAGTTAAAGCTCCAAGTCCCAAGCCCCAAGTGTCGGAAAAGTATTGTTTTTTCCCTTGGAATTTGGGACTTGAAATTTGGGTTTTGGAATTTAAAATATGGAATATACAATACTTTTATGCTTATTAATCATTGCCTTTTTATATTCATCAGTAGGTCATGGTGGGGGCAGTGGCTATCTGGCTTTAATGGCATTATTTAGTATTGAGCCAATATTTATGAGGTCATCAGCTCTTACTTTAAATTTATTTGTTGCAGGTATAGCATTCTATATGTATGCAAGAGGAGGATACTTTAAGTGGAAAATATTTCTCCCTTTTGCTTTAGCTTCTGTGCCTATGGCATACTTAGGAGCAAAAACTAATTTGGACACAACTACTTATAAAATTATTCTGGGGATCTGTTTATTGATTGCAGTAGGTAGAATGCTAATTGCTACCCCAAAAAAATTTGACACTTCCAAGACCCCTCCATTTTTACCAGCATTGTTGATTGGGGCTGCTCTGGGATTTTTTTCAGGGATGATAGGGATTGGAGGTGGAATCATACTTAGTCCGTTGCTTTTACTGCTTCACTGGGCAAATGTAAAAGAAACCGCAGCAGTTTCGGCATTATTTATTTTAGTGAATTCAAGTGCCGGACTGATAGGATTGTTAGATTCAGGAATAACAATTAATCCACAAATATTTACCTGGGTTCTTGCTGCATTTGTAGGTGGATTATTAGGATCTTATAGTGGCAGTTTTAAATTTAATGCACTTGGAATACGATATATTCTTTCTGGCGTATTAATTATTGCAAGTATAAAATTGTTTTTAATGTGAATATGATATCAGTTACAGAAGCCCAAAAAATGCTGTTAGAAAGTATTTCAAAGGGAAAAATAATAGAGATTGACGTAAGAAATTCATTAGGTTATTTGCTTGCTCAGGATTTTGCTGCACCAATTGATCTACCTCCGTTTTCAAATTCGGCTATGGATGGCTATGCCTTTGACTATAATGAAATTCATTTTACTAAAAACTATGGTTTAAAAATAATTGGCGAAATAAAAGCAGGTCAGTTACCTAATATTAATGTTGCTAAGGGTGAAGCTGTGAGAATATTCACAGGAGCACCTATTCCTAAAGGAGCAAGTGTAGTCGTTAAGCAGGAAGATACAAATGAAATAGAGGGGAAAGTTTTTGTGAAAAGTAAGGTTAAGTCAGGAGACAATATCAGAAAAAAAGGTCATCAGATAAAAAAAGGAACTTGTTTGTCTTTATCAGGAAAACAAATTTCACCCGCAATAATTGGCTATTTAAGTTCCCTTGGAATTAAAAAAACAAAAGTGTTTAAAAAACCAGCCGTCTCCATAATAGTGATTGGCTCGGAACTAATAGAACCTGGCAAAAAATTGAGAAATGGTCAAATATATGAATCTAATTCCTTTGCTTTAAAAGCTGCATTATTACAGATGGGAATTAAGCCAAAATTTGTGAAGAATTTGCCCGATGATAAAGAAACAATTAATAAAGCGTTTGAAAATATATTGCCAATTTCTGATGTAGTTATTTTTTCCGGAGGAATTTCCGTTGGAAAATATGATTATGTAAGAGAATTGATAGAAGAATGGAATATTAGTAAAGTATTTTATAAAGTTGCACAAAAACCAGGGAAACCATTGTTCTTTGGAAAAAAAGACGGAAGATTAATATTCGGTTTACCCGGTAATCCGTGTGCTGCTATTACTTGTTTCTATGAATATGTTTATCCTGCTTTACGAAAAATAGAAGGGTATAATTTTGAAAACTTTTTATTACCTTCAAAAAAACTTCCACTATTAGAAAAAAATATAGTCGCTAAAGGAAACAGAACCACTTTCTTTAAAGGAAAAGTAAATAGAAATAATGAGGGAGTTTATGTATTGGATGGACAGGGTTCTGATAATCTCAGGTCGTTTGCTGAAGCAGATTGCTTAATTAAGATTGATTCTAAAGAGGATGTACATTTAAATAAAGGAGAAATGGTAGAGGTACATTTACTGCCCTTTTCTCAGCCATTTTAAGATAGAGATATGTCAAGGTTTGATAAAATAATTAAAAACAGATACCTACTCCCGACAATTATTGTAACAGGTGCTTCAGGGATTGTTGGCAGGAGTTTTCTGGAACTTGCAAAGGACGATTTTTTTATTTTCGCTATAGCAAGGCGTTCTCAAAAAGAAGTAGAAATTCCTGAACATCCCAATATAAAATGGATACAGGTTGATATTGGTAACCTGACTTCACTCAAAAAAGTTATGTATGATATAAAAAAAATTGGCGGGGCTGATTTTGTTCTTCACATGGCTGGATATTATGATTTTGATAATAAAAAAAATCCTGAATACGAAAGAACAAACGTTAAGGGTACACAATATATGCTTGAACAATCAAAAATATTCAAGGTTAAACGCTTTGTATTTACCAGCACTGTTACAGTCTCTGATTTTCCTACTAATGGTGGAAAACTTACTGAAAAAGGTCCTCTTGATGCTACTCTTCCTTATCCGAAAAGTAAACAACAGGGAGAGAGAATGGTACGGGAATTTTCAAAATGGTTTCCATGTTCTATTGTCCGCTTTGCAGCAGTTTTTACCGACTGGTGTGAATATGGACCATTATATATATTCCTGTCAACCTGGGTATCTGAAAAATGGAATTCCAGAATATTAGGAGGAAAAGGCGAATCAGCTGTTCCATATATACATACATCAGACCTATGCAGATTATTGATAATTATATTCAAAAATAATGATAACTTACCTAATTTTGATGTATATTTAGCCAGCCCAAACGGTTCTACATCTCATAGGGAGCTTTTTAAAATTTCTACCCGATATTTTTTTGGACACAGGATAGAACCTTTATTTTTAACAAAACAAGTTGCAACTTTTGGTGTTATTGCACGTGATATATTGGGACGATTAATTGGGAAAAGACCTTTTGAAAGATACTGGATGATGAAATATCTGGATTTAAAATTAGATATTGATTCCTCATATACACAAAAGACATTATCCTGGACACCAACTCCACGATTTAATATACTTCGCAGATTACTTTATTTAGTTGAAAAATTGAAGAGTGACCCTGATAAATGGCACAATAAAAATACTGAAGCATTGAAACATATTACTATTAGGCCAAACCTTGTAATATATGAAGCTATGGTGAAATTAAAAGATGAAATTAATGATGCAAATAGAGGGGCACTCTTGAATCCGGAAAGAAACAAAGATTTTCCTAATTATCAGAAAGAAGATTTAACTAATTTTAACTGGGATACGGGAGTTTTTTATCAATTACTTACTATATCAGTCCGAAACAGTGATAGAATGGTTCTGCTGGACTATGTCAGAGACACACTGGTTCCTATTCGTTTTAATGAAGGTTTTGATTCTAAGGAGGTTTGCAGTGCAATTTTAGAGACTGGCAAAATTGTTATTTCAAGACTTTTAAAAGAACCTGAACTTAAAGGAATGGAACAACTAATATATAATAATATTGCAATGACTATACAACTGACAGTTGATGAAGTTGAAAATACTTTCGAAAAATTATATAAAAATTCTATTGACTGTCCACCCTCTGATAGAAGTGATATTGAAGACAAACTAGAAGAGTTGACAACTTTACAATACATATTGGAAGAAACTATTTATAAGTAAGCGAAACATTTCATTTATTTTTCGTCCAGACATTAGTTCAATGAATAATTACTTGGATATTTTATTGCGATTAAATTAATTTCCAGTTCTTCTTAATAAGTTTTATCTGATTAAAATTAAAATCAAATACTTTAAAATCTCCTTTATATGTTCCATCTTTAAGCGATTCAGTATCAGGAAAAAAATCACCAACATATTCATCGGCTTGAACCCCTGCTTTATAAAAAAGATTAAAAGCTGTTGAAATTACTATAATTCCTAACATAAAAACAGTAACAACTAACATAGAAACAATTATTATTATTTTTACGGTTGCTGGCTTTTCTTTCTTTTCAGACCGATATTTTGTGCTCATAATTTTGTTACTATTCTTTATTTATTATTTTTAATTTAAAGATTTTTTTCGGAAAATCAAAAATAATACTAACTTTGCAAATAATTAATAAAAACATATAATTATGAACCTTTTCATATTATTAGGCATGATTGGTCCCTGGCAAATTGTACTTATCGTTGTGATAGTATTATTATTATTTGGTGGGAAAAAAATCCCTGAATTAATGAGAGGTCTGGGTCAGGGAATTAAAGAATTTAAAAAAGCAACAAAAAAAGATAATACAGAAAAAGAAGATGATACGGAAAAAGTTAATACAGAAGATTAAATTAAGAAGAAGTTAGGCTCTTAAAATTTCATTATTGACAAAATGTTAACGATAATTTTGTTGATATTAACAGACAAGTTGGCAGTTGGCAATAAGCAGTTGGCAATTTGTTCTTTTTGCCAACTGCCAACTGCCAACTGCCAACTGCCGATTTACATCAAAATTGTAAAAACTCATTTTTCCCGCTTTAGCGGTCTTTATTTAAAACTCGTTTTTAAATAAACGTGGACCCTTAAAAGGGGCATTATTGATGACCATTTAACGATAATTCAAAAAGTACACAATGTCAATGGTTGTATGGCTAAATTGGGTTTACCTGAAAATTCAAATTCCTGAAATCCAATTGATTTAAGAACAAGGATTACTCACAATATTATTTGTTTTCAAAGGTGTTCGTGAGATCGCTTCGCTAAGTTAACGATTTACGATTTTAGAAGTATTTTATAATCAGACA